>Ga0163215_100448_pt1 | contig 70027 bp, 65 predicted proteins | sample SynspAceP_FD_185934 | JGI IMG/M metagenome (GOLD analysis project Ga0163215, IMG submission 185934) | Saline lake microbial communities from Ace Lake in Antarctica - Synechococcus sp. Ace-P (Hybrid Assembly) | ecosystem: Environmental > Aquatic > Non-marine Saline and Alkaline > Saline | place... | reverse complement strand
GAATAGCGCACACCGTCTTGTTCAAAATAATTACGATAGTCGCCTGATGTAGCGATGCCATTATTACCAACACTAATGATGCGCTCCACAGCACGTTCTTGGCTAACAGGCTTTTCGATAGCTATCCACCATTCGGCGCCACTTAGCTTTTTACCGGATATCCGCATTTCGCCGCCAATTTCCACTAAATAGTTAGTGATCTGTTGTTCTTCAAGTAATTGCGCAACGCGGTCAACGCCATAACCTTTAGCAATAGTCGACAAATCTACATATAGGCGAGGATCCGCTTTGCTGGCAGAGCTTTCATATAATTTAAGTTTATCCAAACCAATATGAGTCCTTAACTCAGCGACTACATCTTCGCTAGGTGCTTTTTCAGGACGTGCTTGCGGTCCAAAGCCCCATAAGTTAACCAAGGGTCCAACGGTCACATCAAGTAAGCCGCCACTTAGTTCACCTAAACGCTTTGCTTCTCCCATGACAAGTAGCGTCTCTTCAGATAGTGGAAAAGGCTCACTACTTTGCCATTGATTAAAACGGGACAGTTCTGAGTCGGGCATATAAGTAGACATCAACTTATTCACATCGAGTAATACTGCGTCAATGTCTTTTTGTAAGATATCTGCTTCAACCCCGTCACTTGGCACATACTTAATGTTATATATCGTGCCCATCGTGGGCCCGCTCAAATAGATCTCAGATTGACTCTTTGGCGAGCATTGACTGAGAAACAAAATAAATAAAACACAGAGGCTTACTCTGATGCTAGTGCGCATATTCGTTTTCCATAGATAAAATAGACCAAAAAAAGGGGCTCGCGCCCCTTTTAACTATATTTTACTTCAAGGGATTATTCCCGATGACTTGAAACCCTAGCCACCAAAGTCATCCAGCATGATGTTTTCATCTTCAACACCCAACTCTTTCAGCATGTTAATTACTGCAGCATTCATCATGGGTGGACCACACATGTAGAATTCACAATCTTCTGGCGCTGGGTGAGCTTGCAAGTAGTTTTTTAACAATACTTGGTGAATAAAACCGGTATACCCTTCCCAATTATCTTCAGGTTGAGGGTCAGACAGCGCAACATGCCAATCAAAGTTTTCGTTTTCCTTGGCCAACATGTCAAAATCTTCAACATAGAACATTTCACGCAACGAACGAGCACCATACCAAAAGGTAATCTTACGGTCGGTTTTAAGGCGACGTAATTGGTCAAAAATATGTGAACGCATAGGTGCCATTCCTGCACCACCGCCAACAAACACCATTTCCGCCTTTGATTCTTTAGCAAAAAACTCACCAAAAGGACCAGAAATGGTTGCCTTGTCACCGGCTTTCAGACTCCAGATATAAGATGACATTTTACCAGCTGGCAAAGTTAAATTATTAGGTGGCGGCGTAGCAATACGCACGTTTAACATAATAATGCCTTCTTCTTCTGGGTAGTTTGCCATGGAGTAGGCACGTATCGTTTCTTCGTCTACTTTTGATTCAATATTAAAGAAACCAAAACGCTCCCAATCACCGCGATACTTATCTGGCACCTCAAATTCTTTGTATTTAACATGGTGAGCAGGCGCCTCAATTTGAATATAACCGCCAGCTTTGAAAGGTACACTTTCCCCATTTGGAATTTTAAGTTTAAGTTCTTTGATAAAAGTAGCTTTGTTGTCGTTAGAGATAACTTCACAATCCCACTTTTTGATACCAAAGATTTCTTCTTCTAACTCAATGTCCATATCTTGTTTAATAGACAATTGGCAGGACAAACGACAACCGTGTTTCGCTTCTTTTTTGCTGATATGGTCTAATTCTGTAGGCAGTATTTCGCCACCGCCTGATTTCACTTCAACACGACATTGGCCACATGATCCACCACCACCACAGGCCGAAGATACAAAGATACCATTATTGGCTAAGACACTTAACAGCTTGTCACCTGACTGAGCAGTGATGCTCTTGTTAGGATCGCCATTAATGGTAATAGTGATATCCCCTTCAGGTACTAGTTTTGACTTGGCTAGCATGATGATTGCAACTAAGGCCAATACAATGACAATGAACATGCCAACGCCAAGGTATATTTCATTTGGATTCATTTATAATTACTCCTAATCGATGTGGATTACAGTGAAATGCCAGTAAAAGACTGGAAGCCTAAGGCCATCAGACCTGCGATCATAAACACTGAACCTAAACCTCTTATACCTTCTGGCATATCAGCATATTTCAATTTTTCCCGCACTGCCGCCATTAAGGTGATAGCCATGGCCCACCCTAAACCGCTACCAATGCCATAAACAATACTTTCACTAAAGTTGTATTCACGTTGAATAGCAAAGGCTACGCCACCAAAAATGGCACAGTTAACCGTAATCAATGGCAAGAAAATACCAAGAGCGTTGTACAAGGCAGGAAAAAACTTATCTAAAGTCATTTCAAGCACTTGTACTAGAGCGGCAATAACACCAATAAAGGTTAAGAAATTCAAGAAGCTCAAATCAGCGTCAGGAAACCCAGCCCATGCTAAAGCACCTGGTGCTAATATATTCACGTAGATAACTTGGTTAACAGGTACAGAAATACCCAAAACGACTATTACTGCTACGCCCAAACCCATTGCGGTTTTAACTTTTTTCGATACTGCCAAAAAGGTACACATACCCAAAAATAAAGATAGAGCCATGTTCTCAATGAACACTGATTTAACGAATATACTAATATAGTGTTCCATGAATTACCCCTTTGGCTCGACTTGTTCAGGACGAATGGTACGGATCACCCAGATTAAACCAGCAATCAAGAAGAATGAGCTGAAAGGTAATATCAATAAACCATTACCTTGGTACCAGCCACCGTTTTGCACTAGGGGCATTATTTCAAAACCTAAAAGCGTGCCAAAACCAGCCAATTCTTTGATCGTACCGATAATTATCAATACCAAAGAGTAGCCTAGTCCGTTGCCAATTCCGTCTAAAAACGACATAAAGGGTGGACTCTTCATGGCATACGCCTCTGCTCGGCCCATCACAATACAATTAGTAATGATCAAACCAACAAAAACTGACAGCTGCTTAGAAATTTCATAGCTGTAGGCCTTAAGTATTTGGTCAACCACGATTACCAAAGAGGCAATAATGGTCATTTGGATAATAATCCGCACACTCGAAGGAATTTGCTTGCGAATAAGCGAAATAAACAAGTTTGAAAATGCCGTTACTGTGGTCAAGGCTAAGCCCATCACCAAGGCAGTTTCTAATTTAGTAGTAATTGCTAGTGCCGAACAGACGCCCAGAACTTGCAATGCGATAGGGTTATTGTCCAGGAGTGGCCCGAACAGTACCTTTTTCATTTCTTTAATTTCAGCCATGATAAAAAGCCCTTATGATTTCCAAGTCTGGTTTTTGAGGAACGGTCCGTAGCCGTTATCGCCGGCCCAATAATCAAGCGTATTTTGTACGCCATTACTGGTTAATGTTGCACCCGATAACGCATCAACCACATAGTCACTGGAAGAGTCGGCATTTTTCTTCACTTCAATGGCGACTTCGCCATCTTTGAAAATTTTCTTACCGTCCCATTGTGCTTTCCAGCTTGGGTTTTGAACTTCACCGCCTAATCCTGGGGTTTCTTTCTGTTTGTAATAAACCAATTCACGAACAGTATTACCGTCAACATCCAGTGCTAAATAGCCGTACATCATGTCCCACAAGCCGCTGCCGTTTACCGGTAAGATAATACGATTTACTTGACCCGTATCATCTTTAACTAAAAAGATATTAGCGACGCTAGAGCGATATTGAAACCCAACATTACTGTTCTCAACTTTGACGCTGTACTTGGGCTGCTTTGCCGCTTTGTACATATCAAAATCATCAGCTACCTCAACATATTCACCTGTGCTTAAGTCGATAAACCGTTCTTCAACAAATTTATCGTAAGTACCTGCAATATCACCGGCCGCTATGTCAGATAAACCAGCAGCTTCGATAATATTTGATTGCTGATCTAACTTAGCATTGGTTTCTTGTAGGCTTCGTAAGCCAACAGCAGAGCCTGAAACAATGATTGAACAGACCAAACACACGGCCAATACTATGCCAATGGTTTTTCCTAACGTTTCTTTCTTAGCCGACACGTGCCATCCTCCGTTTTATATTGCTTTGGGCAACAAAGTAATCAAATAAAGGTGCCCATAAATTGGCAAACAATATTGCTAACATCATACCTTCAGGGAAGGCGGGGTTAATAACTCGGATCATCACACACATCGCACCAATCAATATGCCGTAGCCCCACTTACCGATATTGGTAAACGACGCTGACACCGGATCAGTTGCCATAAAGAACATCCCAAAGGCAAAACCACCTGTGACTAGATGCCAATACCAAGGCATAGCAAACATTGCATTAGTATCACTACCAACAAAGTTGAGTAGCAAACTAAAAGCGGCTCCCCCCAACAATACGCCTAATACGATTCGCCAAGAAGCGATGCGTAGGTAAATTATAAACAAACCACCTAACATGATGGCTAAGGTTGATACTTCACCCATAGAGCCTTGGATGTTACCTAAGAAAGCATCCCACCAATCAGCATTAATACTCCAATCAGTTACAGATCCAGAAGCCGCTTTACTCAGCCAAGTGGCGCCAGAGAAACCATCGGCCGCAGTCCAAATTGCATCGCCAGAGATTTGTGCCGGATAAGCAAAGTACAAAAATGCACGACCCGACAAAGCAGGGTTCAAGAAGTTACGTCCGGTACCACCAAACACTTCTTTAGCGATAACCACACCAAAAGTAATACCTAAGGCGACTTGCCACAGAGGTATAGTTGCTGGCAACGTTAAGGCAAAAAGTACAGAGGTAACAAAAAATCCTTCGTTAATCTCATGCTTTCTAACTGAAGCAAACAACACTTCCCAAAAGCCACCAACAATGAATGTCACGGCATATACAGGAATAAAGAAACATGCACCATATAAGAACATGGCCAAACCGCCAGTACTCTCGAGGCCAATTTGACCACCTAAGGCACTGAATAAGGCCGCTTGCCACATATCAGGCAAAGTACCTGCGCTGGCAAGTATCGCGTTATGCGCTTGATGACCAATGTTGTACATACCGTAAAACATGGCAGGAAACGTCGCCATCCAAACCATTATCATAATACGTTTCAAGTCGATGCTATCGCGTACATGAGTATTAGCTTTATTTACTTTACCAGGAGTATAAAAAATGGTTGCGGCAGCTTCGTACAAAGCATAAAACTTTTCATACTTGCCACCCGCTTCAAAATTAGGTTCAATCTTTTCTAAATACGTTTTTAAGCCCATGACTTAACCCTCTTTCTCAATCTTATCTAGACAATCACGCAAGATAGGCCCGTAGTTATATTTGCCAGGGCAAACATAAGTACACAAAGCCAAATCTTCTTCGTCCAATTCCAAGCAACCCAAACTCTGTGCACCATCTGTATCACCCGAGATTATATCTCTCAGTAATAAAGTGGGCAGGATATCTAAGGGCATAATGCGCTCGTAGTTACCGATAGGAACCATCGAACGGTCAGAACCATTAGTGGTTGTGGTCATCTTGAACAGACGTTTAGGACTCAAGTGCGCCAAATACGCGCGTGTCACTGAGTGCTGGTTAGCACCCGGCTTCAGCCAGCCAAACAATTCTTTTTCTCGACCTTCACGCAATACGGACACTTGCACATGAAAACGACCTAAATAACCATGCACCCCGTTCGCCTTATTACCTAACAACACTGAACCCGAAAGTATTCGCAGGTCACCGTCATTAACTTCATTAGCAGTCAACTGGCTCATATCAGCACCGACTAAGGTTCTGACCAAGCGAGGATTTTTAACTTCAGGTCCGGCGAGGGCGATAATTCGAGTTGAATCAAGCTCACCCGTAGTAAACAAATGACCGATGGCAATAACGTCTTGATAGCCAACATGCCATACCTTTTTAGTCTGTCCAACAGTATCTAAAAAGTGAATGTGGGTACCGACTAAACCAGCAGGATGTGGCCCAGCAAATTCATTACTTACAACTTTGCCTACCGAACCGGTAGGAATTGTTGAACCCGGTGCTTTGCCAACAAAGACCTTACCTTCAGTCAATTGACTAATGACCTGTAAGCCGTTAACAAAGTCTTCACTACGCTGAGCAATAATAACTTGCGGGTCAGCGGCTAAAGGATTGGTATCCATAGCACTAACAAAGATCGAATGGGGTCGGCTATCCAATGCCGGAGATTTACTGTAGGGACGCGTTCGAATAGCAGTCCACAAGCCAGACTTAACCAATTGGTCTTGCACTTTAGCTGCGTCCAGCGAAGCAAGTTCAGTTTGGCTAAACTTAGCAAAAGCTTCACTTTCATCACCGTCAAGTTCAACAACCACAGATTGCAAAACACGTTTTGCTCCGCGGTTAACTTCAATGACCTTACCCGCAATCGGTGCAGTAAACAAAACCCCAGGATTCTTTTTGTCTTCAAAAAGAACTTGGCCTTTTTTCACTACATCGCCTTCTTGAACATGCATTGTAGGACGCATGCCAATATATTCTTCACCCAAAATAGCAACACGACTAATTTTATTACCATCATGGATCGTTTGTTGTGGCACTCCCTCGATGGGAAGATCTAGCCCTTTCGTGATTTTTATCATACGCAATTGCACTACTCTAATTAATACACAGCACGATTAGACTCTCTTTATTAACCCGCGATGAGCCTAACTAAAAATCTAAGCGTGATGTGTCTTGTTGTAACTCCGCTGAAATCGCCTGCGGCTCTATGATTTGCTACCTTGCTTTTGTCTTATTTATTCTTAAAACAATAGATAAAGATCAACCTCTTGTAGTTAAGTTGGGAATTTTAGCACCAACCAAAGGTTCTCTTCCATGCAAATTATTGTTTAAAACCTTTTTTTGTGGTTTTTTTATGAATTTGCTTGCCTATTTTCATGCGCCGGGGAGTAAAAATTACCCTCAGCACCATAAAATAAAAAACCGCAAGGTCACGGTTTTTTATTTTCCCGTTAATTATGCCTGTGCTTACCACTCAACCAGAGGTTCAACATCGGCTTCATAATCAACTCCTTGAATGTCAAACCCAAAGAGTTTTAAAAACTCATGATGATAGCCTGCATAATCACTCAATTGATGGAAATTATCTTGAGTTACTTGGTCCCATAAACTTGTTATTTTCGCCTGGGTCTTATCATTTGTTTCTTTATCATTCATATACAAGCGGCCAAGTTCATCGGTTACAGGCTGAGCTTGAGTTAGTTTTTCATTAAACAAATCATAGATTTGCTCGATGCAACCCTGATGTGTGCCTTCCTCTTTCATCACTTTGTAAATAAGTGAAATATATAAGGGCATCACAGGTATGGCTGAACTTGCTTGGGTAACTAATGCTTTCAAAGAAGACACATACGCTTGTACTTTTTTATCTGCTTTAGTTTTTACTATTGCAGCAGCGGCACGATCCAAGTCTTCTTTGGCACGGCCAATCGTCGCTTGACCGTAAATTGGCCATGTTAACTCTTTACCAACATAGGTATAAGCCGTAGTTTTACATCCATCCGCCAGCAAGTCTGCGTCAGCTAGGGCGTTTAACCACAGTTCCCAATCTTCGCCACCCATGACTTTAATAGTTTGCTCAATTTCATCGTCGTTAGCTGGCTCTAGTGCAATCTCATGAACTAGATTTTTATCCGTATCATAAGTCTTGGTCTTGTATGCTTGCCCAACCGGTTTTAAGGTTGATTTATAAATCTCTCCAGTTTCTGGATCAGTACGACGAGGTGAAGCCAAGCTGTAAATAACCAAATCGACTTTACCCATCTCGGCTTTCAAGGTATCGATAACCTGTTGTTTCATTTCCTTACCAAAAGCGTCGCCATTTAAGGTTTGAGCATATAAACCTGCTGCGTGCGCTTCTTGGTGAAATGCGGCGGTATTGTACCAACCAGCGGTAGCAGTTTTTCTATCACTAGGTGGTTTTTCAAAACAAACACCTAAAGTGTTGGCGCCACCCGCAAAAGCCGCAGTAATTCTAGACGCTAAACCATAGCCTGTTGAGCAACCAATGACTAAGACGTTTTTAGGCGCATTATGCAATTCACCTTGCGCCTGAACATAAGAAATTTGTTGTTTCACATTTGCGGCACAACCCAGAGGATGTGCATTAGTACAAATAAAGCCACGGATCTTAGGCTTAATAATCATGTTTTTTTCCTACTATTTTTAACTAACACTAGTTTACCCCTTCACATGCAAAAAACAGATCTGAACAGCTTAAAAAGGGTGAATATATTAGTAATCAAGACTATTTCTACTAAAAATTATTCACCCGCTGCAAATACAGTCGAAAAACAATGATAAAAAAATCGATTTCCACTAAGGCCTCATGTTTAAGAGTCACTCATTTTCCCATCTACCTTAGTGCTAGACTTTATGGCTGCTCATTGGAGCGATTTTTATAATATTCAAATTCAGATATTTTGTGATATTGCGCCACTTTAGTCTGGAACGTCATATACGACTCATATACTTTTTTAAACATCGGGTCTGCCGCTGCTTGCTCCTGCATAACCTCGAGCGACGCTTTGCGCAAACCTTGCATAACGTCATTGGGAAGAGGCTGCATATTAACCCCGTGTTTATTTACTAAAGTTTGCATAGCTTCGTTATTACGTGCTGTGTATTCGGCTAACATATCTTGATTAACGGCTTGAGTAGCGACTTCAATGATAGCTTGTAAGTCCTGTGGTAAGGTTTCAAAAGCAGCTTTGTTAACAATAAATTCCAAAGCCGCGCCGGGTTCATGCCAGCCAGAGTAATAATAATAGTCAGCCGCCTTATATAAACCGAAGGCAAGATCATTATAAGGGCCAACCCATTCAGTGGCGTCAATGGCTCCCGATTGCAAGGAGGTGAATAGGTCACCGCCGGTAAGTGCGACAGGAATTCCGCCTACTTTTTTGAGTACTTCACCGCCCAAACCAGGTATGCGCATCTTTAAGCCTTTCATGTCATCTAGGCTGGTGATTTCTTTTTTAAACCATCCCGCCATCTGCACACCAGTATTGCCGCCAGGAAAAGGAATGAGACCAAAGGGCTCATACACTTCTCGCCATAGCGCTAGCCCACCACCGTAATAAAACCAACCATTCATCTCCTGTGCATTCATGCCAAAGGGAATCGCAGTAAAAATCTGCGCTGCCGGGGCCTTACCTTTCCAATAATAAGCGGCGGCGTGACCCATTTGGGCGGTTCCACCTGCTACCGCATCAAACACCTCAAAGCCGGGTACCAACTCACCGTCACCATAGACTTTGATTTTTAGCCGACCGCCCGACATGCGTTCAACCTCTTTAGCAAAGGTTTCTGGCGCTTTGCCTAAACCGGGAAAATTCTTCGGCCATGAGGTGACTAACTTCCATTCATATCGTTGTTGTACTTGCGCACTTTGGGTATCAGCTTGCTCCTTGCCACAACCTTGCAATATTAGGCTCAGGCCCAAGACTGAAATAAAACCAAGTAAAGTTAAGTTAGAACGAAGTTGTTTATTTAACATTGAATTTATCCATATAGATAATGGGGTAACCAAGTGGCCAAATTAGGCCATATAGCTAGGGCGATTAATAGCAAAAGTTGGATAGAAATAAAGGGGATAACGCCGCGATAGATGTCGGATGTCAACACAGATTTTGGGGCCACACCACGCAAATAAAATAAGGCAAAACCAAAAGGCGGAGTCAAAAATGAGGTCTGTAAATTAATCGCAATCATAATACCCAACCAAATAGGATCAACTCCCATCGCGAGCAGAACTGGGGCCACTAGCGGCACAACCACAAAGGTGATTTCAATAAAATCGAGAATAAATCCCAATAAGAATATGACAACCATAACTAATAATACTGCGGCAAATACCCCACCTGGTAACTGGTTAAACACATCAGCAATCAACTCTTCGCCGCCAAAACCTCGAAATACCAATGAAAAAACTGAAGCGCCAATTAAAATCAAAAACACCATAGAGGTAACTTTTGTAGTACTCAGCATCACTTCTTTCAGCTTGACCATACTCAATTGACGCTGCAGCAGAGCAAGCACCAAGGCCCCCATAGCCCCCACTCCAGCCGCTTCAGTGGGTGTTGCAAACCCACCTAAAATAGAGCCTAACACCAACAAGATTAAAACTAAGGGGGGCATTAGCGCCATGAAAATATTTGTCCCTTGCACGATATCTGGCGCCGCTTTAGGTACTTTATGTGGCTGCAGCCAAGTCACCAATAATACATAGATGAGATACAGCGCAACTAATATACCGCCGGGGATAATCGCCCCCACAAACAAATCGCCAACAGAGACAGAATCGGGCGAAAAGTTGCCCATGCTTAGCTGAGCTTGTTGATAAGCGTTGGATAACACATCACCCAATAGCACAAGCGCAATAGAGGGCGGGATAATTTGGCCTAATGTACCCGTTGCACAAATACTACCCGCAGCAAAACTAGGGGCATAGCCTTGTTTTAACATAGAAGGCAAAGAGAGTAAGCCCATAGTCACTACCGTAGCCCCCACAATACCTGTGCTTGCGGCTAATAAGGCGCCGACTACAATCACTGAAATAGCTAAGCCGCCGCGATATTGTCCAAATAGCTGAGTCATGGCAGACAGCAAGTTTTCAGCGACCTTAGACTTTTCTAACATCACCCCCATAAATACAAAAAGTGGCACAGCGATGAGCGTTTGATTAGTCATAATCCCATAAAAACGACTGGGCATAGCATGTAAATAGGCCTCATCGAAATGTCCTGTTGCTAAACCAACTAAGGCAAAGATTAATGCAGTACCGGCTAACGAATAAGCAACGGGATAACCCAAAAGCAATACAAGGCATACAGCAGCAAACATAAAAAGTGGGATAAATTCAATCATTGAGCATGCCCTTGACCCAAATTCATGAGGTTACGCAGCAACTCAGCCAAACCTTGCAGATTCATGGTGATGCAAAAGAGTAAAATAAGTGACTTAAGGGCGAAAACAAGAGGAAGACCACCTGCTTCTGGGGAGCGCTCTAACAGATCCCAAGCAGAGCTGACATAGTCCCAGCTCATCCATAAAATAAAAAAGTTTACCGGCATTAAAAGCACTAGTGCGCCAGCGATATCGACGAGTGCTTTATTCTTTTTACTAAAGCGGCGATAAAATATATCCACTCGAACATGTTCATTTACCCGCAAGGTATGCGCCGCGCCCAATAAAAAAACCATGGCATGCATATACATAAGGGATTCTTGCATGGCAATCCAACCAAGATTGAAGCCATATCGCAGTACAACAATTAAAAAAGTTAGTAGTACCATAAACAGGGTGAACCAACTGACTAACTGACACAAACGAAGATGCAAGGCATCAATATGCGCTTGCCAAAAACTAGCATTTATTGAAGACATGACAATTATTCGATATCCATGAATCGAGCGAATCCTTCAATCAATCTTCTTTTTATCAGAGATGAGAGGGCGCTAGCCAAAATTAATAGGAGGATTTTTAACAAAAATTATACATAAAAGGAAGGGGGATACACAAAATGCTCAACCTTATCTGACCAAATTGCTCAGATAAGGTTTATATTTGGATTGACTATGCAGGTATCCGCATGCCGCCGAGGCAATTGGGCGAATCGGGTACGGCACCAAAAAGGTGATGCCATTCATCATGAGTATAAGTATGTAAAGCCAAGGCGTGGATATGCTGAGCCAACTCTTCTTTTAATACGGCATTCACCGCCCGATGCCGATTTATCAAACGCTCGCCAGCAAATTTAGGTGTTACCAATACAACCTTGAAATGACTCTCTGAACCGCTTGGCACATTGTGCATAAAGCTCTCATTAATCACTTCCAGATGTGCAGGCTCAAAGTGCGCTAACAGCTTTTTTTCAATATTGTTTTGGATGTTCATATTTTCTCCCTGACGCTTAAGCAGATAAAAAAGGCGTACTAGTGGATTTGGCTATGGGTGGCCTACACACTAAATCTAGTCCTATTTTCTCACTAAAAAAATCTGTTTTTCGTCATTTTTCTTAATTTGACGCTAAGCCATTGAGCCATAGCGAGTTATTTATTGAGATTCTAACATTCAACAAAATCGACCTATTTTAAAATGGTTCGAAAAGTTAGATTAACTCTTGCTTGTAAAGGCCGTTTGGTTTTAGCAATGCCATGTTGCCAATATTTTTGAGTTTTTCCTCGCATAATCAATAGACTACCTGAAGCCAAGGGCAAACGAAATTTATCCTTGCTACCTTTATGAGAAAAAACCAAGATACGCTCTTGGCCCAAACTTAAGGATGCAATACAAGGCTCAGCACCCAGTTCAGGCTCGTCATCAGAGTGCATGCCCATGCTGTCTTGACCATCTCGATATAAATTAGCTAGAACTGAATTGTAAGTATGCCGCGCTTTTTGTTCACATAATGATTTGAGCTGAAGTAGAGGATCTGTCCAGCTGTTTGGCTGCATGCTCAAATTAGAATAACAATAACTGGCTTCGCTGTCGCCATACCATGCCTGTAAACGTGGCACTTTAAATAACTTACCGTACAATTGAATTTGCTCTTCGCGCCACTCTAATTTGTGTTTCAGCGCATTAAAGTAATGTAGTGCTTGGTCAGGAAGCAAAAAACTTGGATAATAGTGCACATCTGCATCCACCATATTGAGTTGAATGCCTTCGTCCGGTCCTAGCATATCAAAGAGTTCTTGTTGCATACCTAAGAGACTCCTTAGAGGTAAAATAATTCATGAAAGCCAGTTTAACGCTTATCGACAAGAGCCTGAAGCTTCTTCGCTATCCGCCAGACTTGCAGCATCCAAGCTGGCAAGCTTGGGATGCCGCTGACGAATACATCATAGAATATGTTCAATCTTTATCGAGCCTTAATGCTTCGACTCGCCTGCGCATCTACAATGATGACTTTGGCACACTGGCGTGTTGGTTTGCCGACTACCCAACAACGTGGATAAGTGATTCCTTTGTAGCCCAGCAGTCCTGTTTGATGAACTTAGCTAGCAATGAGCTGGGCGCTAGCAATATACGTTTTGCAGATAGTTTGGATCGTATTGATAGTCCATGTGATCTTGTGCTGATTAAAATTCCTAAAACCACGGCCTTACTAGAACAACAATTAATTGATTTGCAGGCGGTTGTCACACCCGATACGCAGATTATTGCTGCGGGAAAGATGTTAGCGATTCAAAAATCCACCTTGGCTTTATTTGAAAAATATCTCGGCCCTACCACGACTTCTTTAGCCAAAAAGAAAGCTAGGCTGATATTTTGCAAGCCCAACACAACGTTAAAGCACAATTCACCTTATCCCACCACTTGGTCGACCGAAAAACCTGAATTTAAGTTAGTCAATCACGCTAATGTATTTTCTCGACAGCAATTAGATATCGGCGCCCGATTTATGCTTGAGCATTTACCAAAGGTAGGCAACAAAACGCTTATCGATTTAGGATGCGGAAATGGCGTATTGGGTTTACATATTTTATTCAATAATCCTCAAGCTCACGTCATTTTTGTAGATGAGTCATATATGGCGGTTGCCTCTGCAAAAGAGAATATACAAAACAACCTAGCAGATGCATTAACTCGTTGTACATTTATCGTAAGCAACTGTCTGGACGAATATTTACAAAACTCACAAAATGAGCTAGTGGACTTTGTATTGTGTAACCCACCTTTTCATCAGCAAAATACCATCACCGATCATATCGCCATGCAAATGTTTAGCGATGCAAAAAAAGCCCTAAGCAATGGTGGAGAGTTGATTATTGTGGGTAATCGGCATTTAGATTATCCTGTAAAACTCAAGCGCATGTTTCGCTCTGTAACTCATACCGCAAATAATCAAAAATTCAGTATTTACACCGCAATTAAGTAAAGCACGGCGCCGCCACGAATTTATTTTTCACGGCGGCTCTGCTCAAACCCATCGATACACACTTACACCAGTAAAATCCCCTAACATTGCACTTAAACTGCACACTAAGTGCACATTCCATTAGTAGTATTAGCACAAAGTTAATTTACGGTTAAGCCTCACTAAGGACATGTAATATGTTGAGAAGTAAACATTACACAAAACTACTCGTTGTAGGTCTACTCGGCGTTTTAATCAGCGCATGTGGTAGCAGTGATTCGTCATCGGAATCCATTGACGTTTATAATACCGTCACCGAAGTCACTGGCTACTTAGATAGTCAATTCTTTATTGATGGCGCCTTATCTGAAGCGGTGACAACCCAAAGCTGTACCTTGTCAAATGGCAGTGTTACGAGTTGCTATAAAATTGTGATTGCAGGTAAACCTGCTGATCGAGAGGTAGGACCATTTTGCCCTCCAAATATTAGCTCTGACGCTTCAGAAGGAGGTATTTGGTTTGATGGAAGTGGTGAAGTATATGATATCGACGGTGACTTTATTGTTAATCTCGAAAATCTCTATGGCAACGGTTGGCAACTGTATGATGAGTTAACAGGTGCAGTGAATGTGACTGATACCCAAGCCGCTTGCGAAGCTGCAGCTAGACCTAACGTTGATCCTGCGTATCAAAACTATTGTGTACAGTGCTCCCTCGATTATGTAAATGGTGGCGTATCACAAACCTTTTTAATTCCAGTATCACCTGAAGCACTGAGCAATCCACAAAACATTAATAGTGATATTGGGGTCAGTTTAGATGGTGTGGTTTTAGCTCCGGCTGCACCTGTAGACGCCATATTGTCAAACTACACTATCGCAGCATTCGATGATTGTGGCGGTCATATCAATCCGTTTGAGGGTTATCACTATCATGCCTCAACCGGCTGTAGCGCTCGTGAAGAGCAAAGTGACGGACACGCAAGCTTACTTGGCTTTGCCCTAGACGGTTATGGCGTATTTGCTATGTACGACAGCACTGGATTTGAAGAAACCGACTTAGATGAATGCCGAGGTCACGAAGACGCAAGCAGAGGTTATCACTATCATGCAGCCAGCCCTGGCGAAAACATGTTTATTGGTTGTTTTCATGGCGCTCAAGGCTCAATTAGCGAGACCCCATAATGCGAGCTTTAATTATCTTACACAGTTTGTGTTTTTCAAACTCAGTTTTGGCTCATCAAGGCCATATTGATGCAGCGGCTGCGCTCGTTTGCGAGCAGAAAAAAGTGGCGGATGAGTGTGAATATCAAAATCAACGGGCAGATATTTACAAAGGCAGTTGTCGATTAATCATGGACACCATGATGTGTGTGCGCTCTAAGCCTATTGAATATTCAAACTCTATTTTTCAAGTCAAAAAAACCTCAATATTTGAACCTAAAGCACGAGCAAACAGTGAGCAGAAGAGTGAATAAGGGCCAACACTCAGTCGCCTATTTTCGGGCAGGGTGAGCTATGTAATATCCATAATTTATACCTGAGTACTACACTGAAATTGCACTTTTTAATGACACAATCAACCCTGAAATAAACAACAAGCTAGGATATTTTATGAAATCTATTTACCCCATTTTACTGTGTGCCGCTTTATCTTTTTCTAGTAGCACATTAATAGCAAAAGAAGATCAAAAAGAACGTGGTCATAAGCCGCCTCCTGAGGCGTTCACCGCCTGCGAAGGTAAGGCAGAGGGCGATTCAGTCAGCATCGAAACACCCCGCGGCGAAACACTTGAAGCCACTTGTAAAATGATGGAAGAGCAATTGGCGGCAGTACCTACCAAGGGAGAGCGCCCAAAACGCAAAAAAGACTAGGAGGTAGTGAGGTAGTGAGGTAAATGATGCACAAGTGTAGGCTTGGGCTTAATTTTAAATTAATGGAGTACTCAATATGCAAATAAACGGTGCGAGTAATCAATTGATTACGACTGCAACTAGTAGTCAACGCCCACCACCGAGTGGCGGTCCGCCTCCACCAGGAAGCACACCACCGGGCCTTGAAAGTGCAGTATCGACTTTATCTCAAGAAGAGCAAGAGAGCGTATCTTCAAGCTTAAAGGCATTTAGCAAAGATCAACAAGATGAACTTAAAAGCATCTTAGACGAGCTAAAGAACGGTACAACTTCAATGTCTGATGAAGAGATAGGCCAGTCTTTCTTAGCTGCTTTAAACAGCGTTTCAGGCAACACAAGCCAAACAAACAGTGAAAATATCATTGACACTTTTGCTTAAGCTATAAACAGCACAGAATTTGTGCTGTTTTCATCTAGTGTGCAGGTAGGATATTCAACAACTACTGATTAACCTTTTGCCAATCTACCCCATAATATTGTTGCATCAGTGCCTTATAAGAGGGATCGGCAACTGCAGTTTCTGTGGCCTTCTTAAGTTTGACAACATCAATTGATGTCGACGTTTTTCTTGATATCTGCAACCACTGTGCACGAGTTCCAAGCACCAACTTATTTGCAAAATCAATCGGCTCTTGACCTATATGAACATTTGACAACTGATAATAAAGCACCAAGGCACTGCCCGCTATGGCGTCTATCCTATCTTTGCTGAGCAAAGCTGCCGCTTGCTCATAATGAGTGAGTTCAACGACATTAAATTTCCCCGCTAAGCTTATGTCGTCACTTAAATCTGTACCTCTAGTTTTCCCTATTATCAAACCGTCTAAGCTGGCTAAGGAAGAAAGTTTAAAGCGCCTATTGGCAACAATGATAGTTTGCATATCTTGCACATGCGCGACAAATTCGATAAAACTGGCATTTTGCGGATATTTGAACAATATTCCGCCATCATGCTGGCCTTCTTCGAGACTGTATAAAATTCGGGCGTATGGCATCAACTCGAGGCGAATACAAATTCCAGATATTTGCTCAATGTTTTTTAATAATTCGACATGCACGCCACGCTTGTCTCCATTTGAGTCAACAAAACCGAGTGGCGCAGAATCAATAACATGAAAGTTCAAGCAATTTTTTTGGCCATAAGCATAAGTACCAACACACAAGAGCAACAACCAACTAAACTTAAGTTTCATACCAAGCCTTATAGTCCCAAACCTTGAAATGTAAATATTATGTAAATTTATTGAGAAGATTATCAGGATGAATATTTAATAGCAAAAGATCAAATGTGATAATCATTTTGAGAAGTGTTAAAAAATTTGCTAGTTTGCCCCCAGACTATCTACATACTTTTATTAAAAAGGCATTTCATGTTGCGATACATCCCGATTCTTATTTTGCTTGTCATTTCCAATAGCGTATTTGCTGCAGCGAAGGATGATGGTTCACAAATTCAAGCGGGTAATTATTATCCACGGGTTAAATTTGAGACCTCTATGGGTGACTTTGTGGTAGAACTAAACCGCAAAAGGGCACCACTGACGGTAAATAACTTTTTGCGTTATGTGCAAAAACGCAGTTATGAAGGCACCATATTTCATCGAGTGGTCATTGATTTTGTGGTGCAAGGCGGTGGATACGATGAAAACTTTGCTGAGTTATTTTCTTATGGGGATATTTTCAATGAATCAGGCAATGGTCTGAAAAATGAAAAATACACCATAACGATGGCCAGACAAGACGATCCACATACCGCAAACCGCCAATTCTTTTTTAATATGGACGATAATGTCACCCTAGATCCAGGTCGATATTGGGGTTATGCGGTATTTGGCTCCGTGGTAGAGGGCTATGATGTATTAGATAAAATTTCACTGGTGCCCACCGATATCGACCCAACCTATGGTTGGTCCGATGTGCCAGTAGAAAAAGTTATCTTAAAAAGAGCGATCATTTTACCGATGCAGTTTTAAGCCACGTCGCCTTGCTAAGCTCAAACAAATTGCTGCCAGGATCATTTTCATCCATATGGTGCAGCCCCTTAAAAGTAAAACCGAGTTTTTGTAATAAAGCCTGGGAGCGCACATTGGTTTTTGACGTAATAGCAGCTAAACAGTCTATGGATCTCTGCTGGAAGCTATGAACTATCACAGCAGACGCGGCCTCATAGGCATTACCTTGTCCACGGGCTGCGGCTAAAAATGCAAAACCGACATCAGGCATGGGCAGATTATCGCGTTTTAATAAACCACAAAGACCCAGTGGTTTGCACGACTCAATACTCTCAACCAATAACAAACCCAGTCCATGTTGTTGATACATGGCTTGAGGACCAACACTAATATAACGTTTCGCGTCATCCATAGAATGCACGCCCTTGTCGCCAATATAAGTCAACCAATCCGGATCGGTTACCAGTTCTAGGATAAACTCTGCATCATCCATAATCAGTGGTCTTAAGCGTAAGCGCGATGTCAGCAAGTTTTGCATCTGTTCCAACTCATTTAATTGCCAGCTGCCATGCACAATACGATGTACATAAAAATTAATACTAAGTGAGGATATGCCACAGTGGGTCTTGAGGCCTGGCCTAAATATTCACTGATTAAGCCCTTACTCGACGGGCGAAGAGCCAACCAACTCTGATTAAATTGAAAAGGCACAATTTCAGGGTGATAAATACCACTAATATTTTTATGGATAGCTTCTTCTACGACCAATAAACGTTGCGAAATCCTTTCTTTGAAGGTGCACCAAATAGCATCTTGTAGCCATAGAATAGCGACGACTAACAAGGTCCATAAGCCCACTCCTAAACTAAACCACAATAAACAACTGAGGCTAACATTAAGCAATTTAATCAATAATGAAAATTTTTCATAACTGTCAAACTGATTTTGTAAGGTCTGCCATTCATTTTGAAAAAGTAAAACGGTATCGGTTTGCATTATTTATCCTTGTGGATGATAAAAATTAAGCATTTGCATAACCAAAAGCTAATACTTGGGAAATGTGCTGGCAATCGAGGGCCAACATAATAAGTCGATCTACTCCGACGGCCACACCGGCACAAGGTGGTAGGCCGGACTCCAGCGCCGCCAGAAAAAACTCATCTACTGCTATGGTGGGTAAACCGACTTGGTGTCTTTTTTTATTATCTTGTTCAAAGCGCCTACGCTGCTCGCTAGCATCACTTAATTCATGAAAACCATTAGCCAGTTCAACACCGCGATAATAAAGCTCAAAGCGCTCAGCCACCAAAGGATTATTTGGATTAAGCCGTGCCAAGGCCGCCTGACTTGCGGGGAAATCATACACAAAACAAGGTTGATGCTGGCTAATTGCGGGTTCTATATGCTGGCTAAACAGCAGGTTTAATAAAATATCAGGATCAGTTTCAGTAAGCGCTAATTCAGTGTAACCCAGTGATGTACACAAACGTTTAAGACTGGCCATATCCTCGAGCAAAGGATCAAATTGTAAGTGTTGGATAAATGCTTGTTGATAAGTGAGACGCCCCGCGTTGGCCTTACCAAGAATAGTGCAGACCAGTGTTTCAACTTCATCCATCAACATAAAGTGGTCGTAATCAGGGCGATACCATTCCAACATGGTGAATTCTGGGTTATGCAAACGCCCGGCTTCTTCGTTTCTAAAGGCTTTACTCAGCTGATAAATAGCACCGCTACCCGCACACAGTAGACGTTTCATGGCAAACTCAGGGGAGGTCTGCAAATACAGTTGGGTGACGACAGGCGAAAGAGGGTCATCAAATCGACAACTAAAGGCGCGTAAGTTTAAATCCGTAACACTGCTGTGGCACAGCGCGGGTGTATCAACCTCCATTACGTCTTCTTCATCAAAAAACTGCCTAATTTTTTTAATGATTAGTGCCCGCTGACGCAGTACATCAAGTTTTGCGGAAGGCTGCCATTGAGTAATTGGACTCATGATGTGACTCAAATTTCATTTCTTGGGTTTAACGAACAAAAAAGCTCACCTAAGTGAGCTTTTTAAGCTTACTACTGACTATTATTTTTGCGCTCGTGAGACGTATTCACCACTGCGGGTATCCACTTTCACTATTTCACCTTGCTGCACAAACAAAGGTACTCTGACTACTGCACCTGTTGTTAAGGTAGCTGGTTTACCGCCGGTCCCTGCTGTATCACCCTTTAGACCGGGATCAGTTTGTACAATTTCCAGTTCAACAAAATTGGGGGGAGACACGGTAATTGGAATACCATTCCACAAAGTAATAGTACAAACATTGTTTTCGACCAACCATTTAAGATTGTCGCCAATTGCTTTAGAATCAGCAGCGATTTGCTCAAAGGTGTCGTTATTCATAAAGTGCCAAAATTCACCGTCTGAATACAAGTAAGCAAGTTCAACATCCATGACGTCTGCTGTTTCAAATGTTTCATTGGATTTAAAGGTTTTTTCGAGTACTTTATTGGAAATCAGTTTACGTAACCTAACGCGACTAAAGGCTTGGCCTTTACCCGGTTTAACAAATTCATTTTCAAGAATGTTGCAAGGTTCGCCGTCGAGCATTAATTTAAGGCCCGCTTTAAATTCATTTGTACCTATAGTAGCCATGTATCCTCGTAAATATAACTATGCTGAGTCTTTAATTGTTAGCAATAATACCTAAAAAAATCATCGCTGTAGAGCATAACTGGCAAAAAGAAATAGCAATGGCTTTTTCTGACCCTATCGCCTTACTCGATTACTTGCAAATACCGGCTGAATCCTTCGAGCAAGACATTAAAGCGAGGTCACTGTTTCCCTTGCGTGTACCGCGACCTTTTGCGGCAAGAATGGCTAAAGGCGATCCTGATGACCCTCTCTTTAAGCAAGTTTTTACCAGCCACTTAGAATTCAATAAACAGACTGATTTTGTTGCCGACCCATTAAATGAACATCAAAATTCTCAGCCTGGCATACTGCATAAGTACCAGAGTCGTTTACTGATGTTAATACGCGGTGGCTGCGCAGTTAATTGTCGCTATTGTTTCAGGCGTCATTTTCCTTACGCTGATAACCATTTAAATCGAAGTGAATGGCAAGATGCCTTGCACTATATCCGGCAAGATAAGCAGTTAAATGAAATCATTTATTCCGGTGGCGATCCATTAATGGCCAAAGATGATTTTTTGCAGCGGCTAACCCAAGAAATCGCCACAATTCCGCATATCACCCGTCTACGTATCCATACTCGACTACCGGTAGTTATTCCTTCGCGCATTACTAACGAATTGATTGAATGGCTGACTAGTACCCGACTAAAGCCTGTTATTGTGCTTCATATCAATCACGCCAATGAAATTGATGATGGCGTTAAAGGTGCTATGGACAAACTGAAAAAAGCGGGAGTAACCCTACTCAATCAAGCAGTATTACTAAAAGGTATTAATGATCAGCCAACACAGCAAGTCGCTTTAAGTGAGGCTTTATTTGATTGCGGTATTTTACCTTACTACTTGCATGTATTAGATAAAGTAGAAGGTGCCAGCCATTTTGATCTGGATGACAATCACGCCCGTGACTTACTAAGCCAGATGATTAAACTGTTACCAGGTTACCTTGTGCCCAAGTTGGTCAGAGAGATTGGTGGCCAACCGGGCAAAACTCCCATCGACCTAAAACTACATCCATAAAAATTAGCCCCACATATTTTTAGACGGAAACATGAGGGGCTGCACGATTAAATTCAGGCAAACGTGTCTACATTAGAACCGATTGATGAATTAGCCGATGATACTTTTGGCACGTCAGCTGCTGATTCCAGCAGTTGAAGCGTCGCTTTACCTTCGCGTTCTTGCTGTGATTTAGCAAGTTGCAAAGCTTTTATTTCAAGCGCCGACCCGGATGCACCAGAGGAACCTGCCCCTTGAATATCCATACCAACTCCCCTATTGCTTGTAGCAAAGTTTAAAAACGGGCAGAATTACCCATCTCGACATGTTATCGACTAACTATAGAAAAACTTTAGCCATGAAATCAATTATTGAAAAACTTTCTGAAAACGTACAACTCATATATCGCAAAGCCATCGATGCAGACCAAATAATAAGCCAATTACGCAATAGTGGAAAAGGTAAATTTGCCGCTATTTTTGCCGACGATGCTGGCTTTGAGCATCAAGGAAAATTTTTTAAGCCCTATGTGGAAGAAGTGGCAAAGGCCATACAGCAACTGAATGAACTAGAGGAAGAAACGCAGAAAAAAAGAATTGCCAAAATAGTTAAGCAAATGGAAAAACTCCTAGCTACCCTGAGTCAATTTCAAATGAGCGTGCGTTAAACCTTATATTATTACCAATTAAACCGACACTTTCTTTCAATTTCAGGCCTTAACGACCATACTTTTAGATGAAACAAAATCTAATTATGGGGAGGAGTAAATGGAAATATCACCTTTGAGCAATATGTCTCAGTTGGCGGTTGCTGCACTTCCCGTTAAACCAAGCCAAAGCGACCCTAAAATTGCCTTTGGCATTGGCCAAGAGAAACTCGTAGAATTGTCACCTCAAGGCAAAATTTTGCAACAAACTGAACAGGCTCAGAGGGAACGCGCTGCGAGCGGTGCAGCGGATGCGCAACCAGAAAGCCAAGCTAGAGCTGAGCAATTCAGCGGCTACGTCCGCGTATCAAGCAGCAGCGGCACGACACAAAGGAATAATCTAAGCACTGAACAGGCCACCGAAGTTTATCGTTCTATCGAAAAATTATTGTAATTTCTTCGTCACTAGCGATTGCCTTGTTTGCTATTATTGATGAATAGCCAATGAGTCAACCCGGTTATGAATATCATTCACAATTTTAAGATATTCAGGACTATCTATCTCTCCAAAGCGTTGCGTAAACTCAGCTTTGTTAAAGCCTTCAGGTAGTCCCTTAATACTTGGAAAAAATACATTCTCACTTGAGATCCCAGCTAGCATGTTTTGTAGTTGCAGGGCCTTTTCTGGCTCAGTCGCGGTTTGTGCAAATTTCACCCCTGCATAATCAGCACTTAAATCAACAAAGCTGTATCCGCTCCCACCTTTGCCCCTATCCATTAGCTCTTTAAACTCACCGATAGCAATACTCAAACCTTGTTCAGACAAGATCTTAATCGCTGCAGAGAAAATAAAGTGCTGATTGAGATCAACACGCTTGGCCAAAATAGCTGGTGCCTTAGGCTGCGCTATTTTACCTACAACAGGTTGTACCTCACCTACAAAGTTAGCAAATCGATAATGGCCGGTAAAGATAGCCAGTGCCATAATAGCCGCCTCATTTTCCTGCACGGCTGTTTCATAGCTCGAACGTGTTTTTGCTTTGGCAAAAACGGGCCCAATAAACATCGCTAAAGACTGTGAACGGGATTTTTTTGCTTCATCTAAATCGCTTAAAAATTTCAAGTAAAAACTCGTCCGCAGTTGTAATTCCTCATCACCGGTGCGGTTCAAACCTTGCTTGACGGTATTTAACTCATTTAAAAAGGCATCTAGAGGCTGGATATGTACAGTCATGGCATCATCTACCATGGTAATATTTTCAACTTGCGCAATAAACTGCGTTGCAATATCACTACGGGTATACCAATCAGCCAGATACGTAACCAACGAAAGAGCAACGCCCCCCGGTATTGCCAATCCACCGACTTTTACATGCTCTAACTCTATCCCTTCGGCGGGCAGCACATTGATATTAAGATTAATATACTGCCCCAAAGGATTGGCCGGCAATTTATACGATGCCGATAATGCGGTACGCTGTGCGGAAATGTCGATTATACCATTAAAGTGTTGGTGAGCACGTTGGGCAAAGCCCACCAAGCTATTAAGTTGAGCAGCACTGAGTTCGATGGTTTGCCGTTCAGAGCGATTTTTTAAACTATCACTGATTTGACGCATAAGATCCTTTACAGAATCAGCTTCTCCCACTTGTTGGCTACTATTGGCTATCACTAAAGGCTGTGATTCGACTGCCACAAACAGCAAGCCCATCAAAGAAATCATTAACAACAAAAAAATGATAAATAAAAATTTAAAGAATCCTAGCACTCTGCGCTCCAATTAAACCGAAAACTTACCCGAAATTAACTATCAGGGCTTGTACATATTATAAGGTCACTTCAGCTAAATTACCTTTAGACTCTAACCATTCTTTGCGATCCGGAGCACGCTTTTTAGCCAATAACATATCCATCATTTCTAACATGGCATCTGCATCATCAATAGTCAGTTGCACTAATCGGCGAGTGTTGGGGTCCATCGTTGTTTCGCGTAGCTGTAAGGGGTTCATTTCCCCCAAACCTTTAAAACGTTGTACATTCACTTTACCGCGTTTTTTTTCAGCTTCGATACGATCGAGCACACCCTGTTTTTCACCGTCATCTAAGGCGTAATACACGTCTTTACCCACATCGATACGATACAGAGGTGGCATCGCCACATAAACGTGACCTAAGTTAACCAAAGTGCGAAAATGCTTTACAAACAAGGCGCACAACAAGGTTGCAATGTGTAAACCATCTGAATCGGCATCAGCTAATATACAAATTTTGTTGTAACGTAGACCACTCATATCTTCTGAATCTGGATCAATCCCCAATGCCACAGAAATATTGTGGATCTCTTGGGAAGCCAGTACTTCTGAGGAATCTACTTCCCAACTATTTAAGATTTTTCCCCGTAACGGCATGATAGCTTGAAATTCTCGGTCTCGTGCTTGTTTGGCCGAACCACCAGCCGAGTCACCTTCCACTAAAAATAATTCAGAACGACTGGTATCTTGGGTTGAACAATCGGTTAATTTGCCGGGCAATGCGGGACCTTGAGTGACTTTCTTACGCGCTACTTTTTTGCTTTGACGTAAGCGATTTTGCGCATTATTAATGCACATGTCAGCGAGTAATTCTGCAATATCGGTGTGGCGATTAAGCCACAAACTAAAGGCATCTTTTACCACACCAGAGACAAAAGCAGCGGCTTGACGGGAAGACAAACGTTCTTTAATTTGCCCCGCAAACTGCGGATCTTGCATCTTTGTTGAGAGTATATAACTGCATCTGTCCCAAATATCTTCTGGGGTTAGTTTAACCCCACGGGGCATCAAATTGCGAAATTCACAAAATTCACGCATTGATTCTAACAAACCCTGACGCAGGCCGTTTACGTGCGTACCGCCTTGTGCTGTAGGAATCAGGTTAACGTAACTTTCGGTAATTAAGTCACCGCCTTCTGGTAACCAGACTATTGCCCAGTCAGCCGCTTCATTATTAGCTGAAAAAGAGCCTACAAAGGGCGCATCAACTGGCAAAGTGATGCTATCTTTAACTGCCTGCTCGAGATAGTCACGCAGCCCATCTTCGAAATACCATTCTTGACTTTCATTACTAATTTTATTATCAAAACGAATACGTAAGCCTGGGCATAACACCGCTTTGGCGCGCAGAATATGCAGTAATTTGCTCACCGAAAATTTAGCTGAATCAAAATATTGTGGGTCTGGCCAAAAATGCACTTTGGTACCCGTATTACGTTTGCCACAGGTATCAACCACCTGCAACTCTTCGACCTTATCACCATTTTCAAAAGCCATTTGATAGACATTGCCATCACGACGAATACTTACTTCGACCCGTTTTGACAGTGCATTAACCACTGAGATACCTACTCCATGCAAACCACCGGAAAACTGATAATTTTTATTAGAAAATTTCCCGCCAGCGTGTAATTTGGTCATGATGAGTTCAACACCAGAAATTTTTTCTTCTGGGTGAATATCTACTGGCATACCTCGTCCATCATCAGTAACAGATAGAGATTGATCTTCATACAATACAACGCGGATTGAGGTGGCATAGCCCCCCAATGCTTCGTCAACACTGTTATCTATCACCTCTTGACTAAGATGATTAGGTCGAGTGGTGTCGGTATACATACCGGGGCGACGTTTTACGGGGTCAAGTCCGTTAAGGACTTCAATGGCGTCTGCGTTATATTGATTTGTCATAGTTTTTATTATTTTTCAGTTAAGTAATTACAACGTTAGCTAAGGAGCTACTATGCCATGTTATACCAAGCTTCATTTAGTCTTGCAGTAGAAACCTAAAAATATCTGGCAAGAATCGTTCAAAATGTTGAAAACTGTGGTCGCCACCCTCTTCTACCGTCAACTTAGCGCCCTGATATTTTTGCAAGGCTTGACGATAATCCAAGGTTTCATCTCCGGTTTGCAACAGCACCCAAAAATTTTCTGGCTGTTCAATTTTTGCCACATCTAGGTCCATGAGCTGTCGAATATGACTTGCTTCAAGGGTAAATCCCTCGTGTGTATAAGGGTTAACATGGTCGCCCATGTAGTCTGTCAATAATTCATAAGGCTTTACCGCAGGGTTGATAACAACGGCCTTACCACCAAATTTTTGCACCATATAGGTAGATAAAAAGCCGCCTAATGAGCTACCAATAAAGTGGCATGTTTTTCCCGCATGCCCCTTTACCAACTGCTCGATAAGCTCGACTGCAGCTTGCGGATAATGTGCTAATTTAGGTATTTCTATCAACACATCAGGGTGGTGCGCCGTTAAATAGGCAAGTGTTTGCTGGGCTTTTTGCGATTGTGGCGAACTTAAAAAACCGTGCAAATAAATAATTACTTTTTCCATTTAGGGGTATTCCACTCTAAAAACTTCAGTATTGAACTGGCCGGAATCGGCCAAATTGAGAATGCGATATCCAGGACTGTGCTCACTCAAACCAAACTCAGGCTGCATTGCCCACTGCCAACAGGTACTTGGGCAAGCCAGATACCGACAATGGTCAACATATTGTTCACTGGCGGCATGGATATGACCGTAAATCATCGCTTTGACTGTATCAAAGTCTTGCAAAACTCGCACGAGTTCGGCGCCATTTTGCCAACCATGGGCATCCATCCATGACTCACAGGGTATGGGATGGTGGTGAGCCGCCACCAGCTGAAAGTAATTACGCTGTTTCCCCAAGGCCTGAGATAAATCCTCTAGTTCGTGTATGGACAGCTCACCGCCGGTGCCTTGTGTCTTGGTGTTGAGTAAATGAATTTGCCAATTAGCCAAGGTTAACGGTGCATGCAAAGGATAGTGTAACCATAAATTAGCAGAGGCAAATTGCTGCTGCAAAATGGCCAAGTCGTCGTGATTACCAGGCAAAATCACATAGTGGCTGTTGATACCATGCTTAACCATTAAGTCTTTGAAATGTTGATAACTGGCGGCGCTACCGTCCGCGCTTAAATCCCCGGTAATCAGTAATAAGTCTATATGCTGAGGTGCAATGTCATTTAATACATTAGCTAAGCTATAATAAGGCGCAATCTGTGCGTAACTTGATTTGCTTGTATCTGCAAATAAATGACAGTCAGAAATTTGCGCTATGCGGATCATAGTTTTACGCTCAGGAGGACTTGCATTGTCACACACTAGTGGATTGCAGTAGATCACTGTGTTTTAAACAAAACACCAGCCATTCACCCAAAAATAAATTAACCATTTCTTTTTCGTTACGTTGGTACATCTTATTGTTGGGGTATTCATAACTGGGTTTAAGCGCGCCAATATGCTGTGAGGTCAATACTTCAGCCATTTGGGCATCGTGATAGAGTCTTACCACTACCACCGGTTTTAAAAAGTCAGGTCCGTCGATACAGCGCTGTGACATTTCGATGGTACTGGTGTAACGACTGCTATCGATAATTTTCATTTGATAACTTAAAGAACCATTTACTTTAAAATGATATTCCAATGACTCGGTATCGCAATCAGGTAGCAAAGACAACAAACGCGCATAGTTATGCTCACACACCTTTTGCATGTTAGCTAACTTAGGCACATAGCGCGTTTTATTCGGAAGATTCATTTAGTCCTCTTTCCACTCAGTTAAAAGTTGGGGTTTATTCAAGCAAAACCACTGCAGCGCAATCAAGGTGGCTGCATTTTCTACTACACCTTGCTCAATCCAATCAATTGCTTGTTGTTCAGCAACACGATGAACCAGAATATCTTCACTTTCATACTCTAATCCATGTACACCATGTGCCTTACTGGCATCGACTTTGGCAATATACACATCTAAGCGCTCAGTTGTGCCACCAGGACTGGCCAAATAGCTTACGGCTTTGCGCAGATGGCTTATTTCAAGCCCAGCCTCTTCTAAGGCCTCTCTTTTACAGACATTTTCAGGGGTTTCACCTTCATCAATAATACCGGCGACAATCTCAATTAACCAAGGCGTCTGTGATGTGGCCAAAGCGCCGATACGTATTTGCTCTATCATAACGAACTCGGCCAGCTCAGGATCATATAGTAATACAGCAACTGCATGGCCCCGTTCAAAGATTTCACGTTCGACAACCTCACTCCAACCACCTTCAAAGAGTCGGTGCTTAAAGGCATATTTGATCATCTTAAAAAAACCATCATACAGAGTCTGGGTTTTGACAATTTTGACGTCTTTTGCTGAAAACTGTTGTATTTCTGGCAAAATAAATTTCCTATTCAGTGCAGTTGGACACACGCGAGTATGCTAGCACAAAATAGTGTTTATGCATTTAGCGAGCGACTGGTCTTCGAGTAAAATATTCTGTTACACTTGAGGGCGAAGTGTTACCACTAAGCGTTTTGGGTTATCGCTTGATTTGCATAGACTTTGTACAAACTAAAATACACACAGCTAAGTCATCTGTTCGGTTACCATCGGATCAGGAACTACCAAAGGAAAACTAATGAAGAAAACACTTTTATCACTACTGATTGGTATAGGCATGACATCGTCTGTTTATGCTGATTCATTAATGGAAGTCTATCAGCAAGCCCTGCAAAATGATCCGGCTACTTTGCAAACTAAGGCACAGAAAGATGCTGCCTTTATAGATATTGATAAAAGTCGCTCAAGTCTCTTACCACAGGTTTCACTTTCGCTGTCAGCCAATGAGAGTTTCGGTGATTTTGAGCGTTCGACCAACTCGGCGTCAGTAAACCTGAGCCAAAGTATATACGATCGGTCTGTGTGGGTTGCTTTAGACCGTGCAGAGCTTGTTGCTAGTCGTGCCGACACCACTTACGCCAATGCGATGCAAAACTTAATTGTCAGAACGGTGACAAGTTACTTCAATACTTTGCAAGCGCAGGATGATTTAGAATTTGCTCGCGCAGAGAAACGGGCCATCGAACGCCAGCTAGAACAGACCAAACAACGTTTTGAAGTCGGTTTGACCGCTATCACTGATGTTCACGAAGCACAGGCCCAATATGATACGTCGGTTGCGGCAGAAATTAGTGCACAAAACGCCGTGGAAACTAATCTTGAAGCCTTGCGCGAAATCACCGGTGCTTATTACCAATCTTTGAATGTGTTAAATACCGGTAGCTTTTCTGCCAGCATGCCTAATCCCAATGATATTAACAATTGGTTGAAATTAGCAGAGGAACGTAATTTGCAATTATTGGTCGCTAATACCAGTGTCGATATTGCCAAATATGATATTAAGAGCGCCAGAGCAGGTCATTATCCTTCGGTCAGTTTAAGTGCTAACGCATCAACTTCGGACAACGGTAGCATCATCATATCAACCGACGGTGTTGCGACACCCGCGGGGCGCGCGAATACTTACGGCATCGGCTTAAATGTATCTGTGCCACTTTACACGGGTGGTCGAGTTACTGCCAACGTCGACTCAGCAAAATATAGCTTTATTGCCAATAGCGAAGAACGCGAGCGCATCCATCGTTCGGTTATCCGTAGTGTGCGTTCCAATTACAATGATGTTAAAGCGGCAATTTCACGAATCAAAGCTTTTGAACAGGCCGTTATTTCTGCCGAAAGTGCCTTGAAAGCCACGGAAGCTGGTTTTGATGTTGGCACACGTACCATAGTGGATGTACTTAATAGTACACGTAACCTGTTTGACGCTCGTCGTAACTTATCTCGGGTTAGATACGGTTATGTCACCAGCATGATGAGCTTAAAACAAGCCGCAGGTACTCTTAGCGAAAAAGACCTTAGCGATATTGATCAAGGATTGATGGCCCAACAAAAATAATTTTTGTTGGTTTCAAAAAGGCAGCGTAAGCTGCCTTTTTACTATCTACTATTTACTGCAAAGTTAACAGGTGCTTGAGATAGTGGTCATACTCAATAAGGGCTAAACATGATAAACAAGGAGCCCCTCTCGTACCTTGACCGGAATAGGCACCGGCAAGCGCGTTTGGCTATCAACATAGACATGCACAAATTCTCCCAGTGCCGCTGCGTTATCAGCTCCCTGTATGAAGACACCTAATTGATACGTTACTGAGCTATTCCCGAGACGCTTAACTGACAAGCCAATTTCCAATATTTGTGGAAAGGCGATGGAGCTTAAAAAGCGGCACTGCGTTTGAGCAACAAGGGCAATGACCTCATCTTGCAAGGGACTTAACCATCCTCGCTCAATCAGCAAACGATTAACCACAGTATCAAAATACGCATAATAGACCACGTTATTGACGTGTCCGTACATGTCATTATCTCCCCAGCGGGTGGATAATGTTTCAAAGTGACGAAAATCACTTCTCGTTTTTACCGCATCACTCATGATAATAATCCGTCCTCAAAATCAACCTAATAGATAAATTAACCTATGAATAATTAGCAGCCCTGATTAGCCTGAACTCAAGTTAATTGGATGCCGTTTCGATTTACCAGGCGTCTTGATATAGTTGTAGAGCATCTTCAAACAAAATGGGCCTAGGATTATTTTGCAATAAACGGCTTTGTTGCATGGCCTCATTGGCCAATCTTTCAAGATCCGTTTGCTTAACCCCATAGTCGCGTAAACGTTTATCCAGTCCCACGCTTTTACTTATTTTTTGCATGAAATCTAAGAATGCTTGCGCTTGTTGATGTTTATTTGCTGGTAAGTCATTCAATAACAATCCCGCAAGTTGCGCATATTCTGCCTCAGCTGCAGGTAAGTTAAATTTGAGCACATGAGGCAGCATTAACGCGTTACTTAAACCATGGGCCAGATGAAAAATGCCGCCTAAAGGATAAGCTAGTGCATGCACACCGGCAACGGGGGCGTTAGCAAATGCCTGACCGGCTAACATCGCGCCTAACATGGTGTCTTGGCGATATTCAAGATTATTGATGTTTGCATAAGCCAATGGCAGTGAATGGCTTAGTAATTTGAGTGCTTGTTGGGCCAAATTATCCGACAATGGATTTTTTTTCAGTTTACTAGTAAATGCCTCAATGGCATGCACCATGGCATCCACGCCAGTTTCTGCGGTTATGTGGGCTGGCATGCCGAGTAATAAAGTCGCATCTAGCAAAACTAAATCTGCGTATAAGACCGGTGACACCACCCCTGATTTAGTTGTTTCACCGGTAGTCACTACAGAAATAGGTGTCACTTCTGAGCCGGTGCCTGCTGTGGTAGGTATTTGCACTAGGGGTTTGCGCGATGACCTCACATTGTTGACGCCATACATGTCGGCTAAGGGCTGTTCAAGGCGCGCCAAAACTGCTGCTAACTTTGCCGTATCCATCGAACTACCACCACCAAAACCAATAATGACATCGACGTCTTGAGCTTGCTCAGCCGCCTGAATAATTAATGAATCTGAGGGGTCAGGTAATACTTGGTCAAATACTTTGACCTTAATAGAGCTAGTCTCTAATGATGTTAGCAATGCTTGCAGTTTGCCCAGTTTCACCAAACCTTGGTCGGTGATTATCAGTGCGCTGCGTGCAGCAAACTTATCTTGTAAAATTACACCTATTTGCTCAGTGCAATGTGCACCAAAACGAATATCATTCACAGTTTGAAAGACAAAGGAAGTTGACATAGATTCACCTAAAACAGGATACAAACACTTTAAACCACTATAACGCAGCCATTTACATTACCAAATATCAAACTCATCATAATTATTGATGTATACCCATATACAATGATTGACAGGCTTTGTTAAATCACTACCCTATCGTCGAATTTCTCTAATAACCATCAATATTCCGAGCTTAAGTTAACTATGAAAGCCAGCAAGCTAAAAGACCAATTTATCGCCATTCGCAGCAATAAGCTGTTTGAAATATTTGTCGTGTCTGTAATTATATTTTCTGCCCTGTTGGTTGGCGCCAAAACCTATGAAATGTCGTCAACTATGCTACAAGTGACTCATTTTTTAGATTGGTTTATCAGTGGATTTTTTCTCACGGAAATTACTATTCGCTTTTTAGCTGAAAAACGTAAACGCGACTTTTTTAAAAGTTTCTGGAATATATTTGATACTTTAATTGTGCTAATCAGCATGATCCCTGTGAATGATACCGACCTTGCCTTAGTCGCCAGACTGGTTCGGGTATTTAGGGTGTTGCGAATGATATCTATTATCCCAGAACTTCGTATCCTATTGGTTTCATTGATAAAAGCCATGCCACAACTCGGCTACGTCATGCTGTTAATGTTTATTATCTTTTATATCTATGCCGCAGTAGGCAGCACTTTATTTGAAAATATCAATCCCACTCTCTGGGGTGATATTACGATTTCCTTATTGACCTTGTTCCGTGTGATGACCTTTGAAGATTGGACTGATGTCATGTACGAGACCATGGAAGTCTATCCAATGAGTTGGCTTTTTTATCTAACCTTTATCTTCTTTACTGCCTTTGCCTTCCTCAATATGGTGATTGGCATAGTGGTGAATGTGATGGAGCAAGAAAATGCCAAAGCCAGAGCCGAGGCAAACGAAGAAGAAGGGGAGCCAAGCTTAAAACAGATATCCCAACAAATCGCCCAGTTACAAAAACAATTTGATCAAGTTAACCAGGCAAAAATTAAATAACCATTAAACTTGCCTTCACCATTGCAGTGAAGGCAAGTCTAAAACTCAATTACAACTTATATTTAGCTGTTAGTTCAGCAACCCGCTTGATTGAGTCGGCTTCCTTGTATTCTTTTTGCATTAATTTACGTTTGGCTAAAAAGTCTTGTTTGGCAAGGAATAGGGCCTCTACATAATTTAAGTAGATTTCCTCTGTGATATTTTGCTCAGTAACGGCTTGTTCGTAATACTTTAAAGCCTCATCATAACTTTTCTCTGCCACATAGACCTGAGCCAAGGTATCTAGTATTGCCGGGTTAGTTGGCATAATTTCTACCGCTTTTTGCGCAAATTCTTTGGCTTTTTGCAATTGCCCTTGTTGTAAATTTAGATAAGCTAAATTATTCAAAGCCACATAGTTCTTCGAGTTTGCTTCAATAGCCAACTCATAAGAGCGCATCGCATTGGCACTGTCTCCGCCAATTTGTCGTTCAGCCAATAACATCCTTGATGCCATGTCGCTACCATGATTGGCCGTATGTGCACTCAAAAAACTTAAACTATTTTCCCCTTGATTTAACTGATCGTAAATAATCATCACCAACACGACATTGCGATAATTTGGATTAGCTTCATAAGCCAGTAAGGCATTAGGTAATGCTTCAGTCAGCTTCTTCTCTGCAAGTAGTAGACGCGCTAAAAAGCCTTTAACAATAGGCATATTAAGTGTGCCAGAGGGTAATTTTTCATAGGCGATTTTTGCATTTTCAATGTCTTGGCTCATCAACAAAAAATGCGTAAGCAACATTTGCATCTGCACATCATCGCGCTTTTGTAAAAAGCTTTGAGTCATCTCAACGCCGTCAGCAAACTTATTTTCACTGTCAAGCAGTAACAAACGCCCAATGGTAGCTTCTTTATCATTCGGAAAAGCTTGTAGCCAGGCATCATAGTGTTTTTCCGCTTCACTACGCTGATTGTTAGCAATTAAGCTTTGCCCTTTAATTTTCCAATAAGTCTTCGGTAGATTGCTGGTATCAGTAAGTGCTTTAAGTACCTCTAAACTTTCAGAAAACTGCTGTTCCGCAAGATAAATCCGCGCCAGTAACAGGCGAGCATCCACGTCTTGTGGTTGTTTACTCACTAACTGTTTAATTACAGCTAGGCCCTTAGCTGCCTCACCATTTTGTTTCAATAACAAATAATTAGCCGCCAACGCGGGCAGATAAGACGGATCTTGCTTTAACAGCACCACTAATCTTTCTTTGGCCGGCTCTAGCTTATTTTGCATCATGGCTAAATTAACCAAGGCCATTTGCGGCTCAAGGGCCTTTTTATCTAGCACTAAAGCACTTTCATACTCTTTTTGCGCTAGTTCAAATTCCCCACGTTTGATGTGTATCTGGCCTTTTATCATATAAGGCTTAATATCTTTGGGTGAACTGGCTTTCCAGCGAACGGCTAATTCTAAGGCTTTATCATATTGCCCGGTGGCAACATAAGCGGTGGCCAAAGTCGTTTGGGCACTTGCTAACTCAGGCGCTTTTTCTACCGCCTCTTCAAGATTAACAATGCCATCGAGGTTATTAAGTGATAATTGCAATAATCCCAAGCGAGTTAAATCTTCTGCGGTTTCACTTAAAGCCGTAGACTTTTCAACCAGTTGGCGGGCGTCTTTTTCGTAGCCTTCTTTGATTAATTGATAGCTAGCCTTAGATAGCAATGGCGCATCAGCACCGCTCAGGTCATCGATTCTTTCTAATACGTCACCAGCCTCACTGGTTAAGCCAATTTGTAATTGACTGGCAGCGAGCATTCTTAAAGCAGGGTGACTGCCAGGCAACTCACTGGCGATAAAAGACAAATGACGATTAGCACTGGTGTAATCATTTATTTTAAACGCGGCGTAACCAGCAATTAACCGTAAAGAGGGGTCTGTAGCGCCATTTAAAATAGCGGCTTCGGCATATTTCAAAGCATTAATATAATCTTGTTTAGACGCTCTGACCGCGGCTTTAAGTTGATTTAATAAAGGATTTTGTTGATTGATTTTTAATAAACTATCGATGTTAGGTTCTGCTTCATCCATGCGCCCTAAATCAACTAATAGCTTAGCCAGTACAAACTTAATTTGCAGGTCTTCGGGATAAAACTGTACATACTCGGTAAATATGTCAGCCGCATCTTCTGGTTTATTAAGGGCTAACTGCAATTGCGCTAACAATTTTAATACTTCAGCATCTTGAGGTGATTGCTGTTTAAGTGCGAGTAAGGCTGCCAATGCCTCAGTGTAATCCTTATCCAGCACATTTAGGTAAGCAGCAGTTAAGCCTTTGTAAACTGAATTAGTCTCAAGACTGGCCAACTCTTCAATAAGAATACGAGCCTCATCTTCTTTACCCAATCTTACTAATGATAGTACTTTGAAGTAACCAATTTCAGCGCGCTCAACAGAGGTCAAGCCTGCTTGCTGATGTTCTATTTTACTTAGCGCTGAATAAGCGCCAGTTTTTTGATAGGCTTTAGTGAGTAATGGCAAAACTTTGGCGGGTTCGTAACCAAATTCAAAGGCTCGATTTAGCTCTTTTTCGGCATTTTCATATTGCTTAGCTTCAAGATAGACTTTACCCAATACAAAACGTGCTTCACCAGATTTAGGGTCAGTTTGTACAGCATTTTTTAATGCTACGATGGCCGCGGTATTGTTATTTTTGTTAATATATTGCTGTGCTTCAGCAATATATTCTTCAGCTGTTTGTGGACCACAGCTTAAAAGCAAAGTGACGCTCAAGCCAACTAAGCTTAACGTCAGCATTTTAGGTAGTGATATTCTGCTATTCATATTCTCATTCCATAAGCATCAAATGTTGTCTGTAAAGATACTAGAGTTAATTTGCAATTAAAGGCTTTTATTGTAAAAAAGTAAAAATTTAAGCGCTTAATCGAACAAAAACAATAAACAAACGCTAGCTGTTTGTTTTTCAGCCAAGGGCGACAAAAACGCTGCATGTTAATTAATCACTCAGCATAAATCACATTTCTGTAACATTATTGACATTAAAGTGTAATTTGAACTTTGTTTATACAATTATTTTAAAAAAAACAGCAATTAAACAACGCATTACATGGAGTAAATGCGGGTTATCGAATATAATTCATCCTTTGAAACCGAGCCGGCTTCGCCTAAAAAAATTGTTTGACCGATTAAAATTATGCTGTGCCTGCTAGTACCCTGGGACTCTTGATGACCACCACATCTGAAATAACGTTTAAAGATCTAAATTTACCTGAAGAAATTCTCAAAGCCTTAGAAAAAGTAGGCTATGAAAAACCTTCGCCCATTCAAGCTGAGGCAATTCCACTTCTCCTACAAGGCCATGATTTATTAGGCACAGCGCAAACAGGAACCGGAAAAACTGCAGCATTCGCCTTACCTATGTTGGCCAATATCGATCCTGATGCTGACTTCACACAATTATTAGTATTAGCCCCTACTCGTGAGTTGGCTATTCAAGTAGCTGAAGCCTTTCAGGTTTATGCTAGTTTCAGCCGTAAAATTCGTGTTTTACCGGTTTACGGTGGTTCATCATATGATAACCAAATACGCCAGTTAAAACGTGGTGTGCAAGTTGTTGTTGGAACCCCTGGTCGAGTTATCGACCATATCAAAAAAGGCACCTTGAAACTCGACCAACTTAAATTTTTAGTGTTGGATGAAGCCGACGAGATGTTGCGCATGGGCTTTATTGATGATGTTGAATGGATATTAAGCCATGCGCCTAAAGAACGTCAGACGGCCTTATTTTCTGCGACTATGCCTGATGCGATCCGTAAAATAACTCAGCGTTATTTAAAAGATCCAAAACACGTTAAGATTGCCTCTAACGTGACTACCGCGGCGCAAATAACCCAGCGTTACTGTCAAGTTGCTGGTCATCACAAATTAGAAGCCTTAACCCGTATTCTTGAAGTTGAAAATTTTGATGGCGTAATCATCTTTGTGCGTACCAAAACCGCCACTTTAGAACTGGCTGAAAAGTTATCAGCTCGTGGTTATGATGTTGAACCTCTTAACGGTGATATTCCGCAAAATGCCCGTGAACGTACGGTTGAACGTTTGAAAAAAGGCAGCATCGATATTTTAGTTGCAACCGACGTTGTAGCTCGTGGCTTGGATGTTGAACGCGTCAGCCATGTTATCAACTACGATATTCCTTATGACACTGAATCATACGTTCACCGTATTGGTCGTACTGGTCGTGCAGGACGTCAGGGTGATGCAATATTATTTATTTCTCACCGTGAAAAACGTATGTTGTTTTCTATTGAGAAGGCGACTAACCAGTCAATTGAACCTATGGCGATCCCTTCAATTTCTCAATTGAATGAAACCCGTTTAAGTCGTTTCAAAGCCAGCGTACTGGAAGCCATAAACGATGCCAGCATTGAAACCATGATCCCTATCGTGGAATCGATTATGAAAGAAGCTGATGCATCACCAGAAGTGGTTATGGCAGCCTTGGCTAAAATAGCTCAAGGTGATGAGCCTCTTATTTTAAAAGAATCAGATCGCCCCAACCTTGAAGATCGTGCACCTCGCGGTGAACGTGGCGACCGTCCAGCTCGTGACTTTGGTGACAGACCTTCACGTGGTGATAGACCTTCACGTGGCGATCGTCCTGAGCGCAGTGGCGAACGAGGTGCTGAACGTCCAAAACGTGAACGTAAATCAAGCCCGCCAAGTGAAGGCATGCAGCGTTTCCGTATCGAAGTGGGTCATACCCATGGTGCTAAACCGGGTAACATCGTTGGTGCTATTGCTAACGAAGCCAATATCAGTAGTAAAAACATTGGTGCCATTGAAATTTATGATAATTTTAGCACCGTTGATTTACCTAACAATATGCCTAAGGCTACCCAAGACGTATTACAAAAAACTCGGGTTGCTGGTCGTGCATTAGGAATGCGTGAATGGTCAGAGACTCCGCCTAAGCCACGTGCAAAGCCTAGTTTTAAAGAATAATCAAACTAAGTTAAATAAAAAAAGGAGCTAATTAGCTCCTTTTTTTATTTCTGAAACTCACATTTAGAACCACATATAAAGATAGAACCTGCGGGTACTAATACTCTTTAGTTCCACCCTGATGCCAGAGGTTAAATGAGCAGAATAATTCTATACCCTTGCCGCAGTCCCTTTTTAATCAATCTAAAGCAATCATTTGACCATAACGCAATAAAGCCGTTAAGGTGACGCAATTATTTTAAGTTGGTACGAGCTGATGTTGCGAACTTTGTTTATTTTAAGTGGCTTATACTTAGTAGCCGCTTGCACTTCTCATCCACAAGAGTCGCCAAAATCTCTTTTAGTCAAAGACGCTTCACAAACAGATAGAATCACCCTTTCTCATGTCCGAGCCTATTTGCTGATTGGTAATATTGAAAAAGCACAAGAGCGCTTTGAACTTATTCACAAGCCCGAACTTAGCCCTTATGCACTGTTAGCATTAGCTGAGCTACGCGCAGCCAAAGGTGATGACATTGGCGCGCAACAAGCTTTTTTACAAAGTACTAGTTATAGCGAGTTGGACAGACAACAGATATCTACGGATTTACTGAATTATTTTTGCTCTGCAAAAAAATGGCCAATGTTACAGGGCTATGCCTCTGGTCTCGAGACCAGTAATATGTCGCCAAGCGTAAAAAACCAACAATTAGGCACCATAGGTTTGTGCTTATTTTCTGAGCAACGTTGGCCTGATGCTTATAACTTACTGAGCAAACTAGATTTTAGTCAAGCATTGGACCCCTTTACTTATCTCGCGTTGGCGAGACTCAGTATTGAACAACAGCAAGATAAGGCCGCTCTGCAATTTATCGAAAAATTTGAAGCAAATAAAACTCAGGTAACACCTGAAATATTGTGGACATCTTTTGTGGTATACAGCGCCTTACAACAGCAGCAACTAGCCCAGCAATCCGCTCAGCAACTGACTACTTTGTTTCCTTTCAATGCTTTTACACGTAAATATTTAATACTAACCAAGCGTCGGGTAAATACCTCAGAAGTTGAAGTACCACCATCATCTGCAATAAACGTCGCACAAAAACCCAAAGCTACTATTCACCTCATTAAAAAAGGCGAGACCCTTTATCAATTATCTAAGCGTTATAATATTTCAGTTGAGGAGTTACTCAGCTTAAATCCTAACTTAGTAATCGATGACATATCGCTGAATACGCCAATACAAGTATCCAGAGATTAAACCTTATTCGACCTAGCTTTGAATCCGTCCGACAAACCGCAATTGATTCTTTGTGCCCTTGGCATATTATCTTGTCAGCGCCCCAAGCCAATGCCGGTTTGTTGCATATAAGCCAACAAAGCCGAGCTGTCTGAGTGCTTACTGCCTTGTAAACCAGACACTGTGCCTTGTTGATCGGCTACACTTTTGTGCTGACCGAGTTTATGTTTGCCTTCAATCTGTTGAATTTCAATTTTAAAACCTACAATAGCGGTAAGCAACTTGTGTTGGTAATCAGTGGGCATCAGCGCTTGATTGTTCAATAACGCGGGCTCGTATTGATTGACTAAGGCCTCAACCGCTTCAAGGGTCTGAACATCATCTAACAAGGTCGCCTGTCCGCTAACATGCACTGCCGCATAATTCCATGTTGGCACGGCTGGACCAGTAGCATACCAATTGGGTGAAATATAAGCATGAGGACCGTTAAATACCACCTTTACCTTTTGTTTATCGAGTGTTCTCCAGTGTGGGTTTGCTCTAGCCATGTGTGCATATAATACACCAAAGCCCCCCTCTTCTGTGACTAAGGTCATTGGTAGATGAGTCACTTGTAAGTCGTCACTAAGCAATAAAGCAAAGCTAAATTGCTTAATGAAGGCATGTTTTTCAGATAAATTACACATCAACATATTTTTAGGAATAAACACAAGACCAACTATGGCTAATTAATTGCATTAGAAAATGATGATAACTATTTTTATATTGATTAAAACACAATTTTTAATAACCAAATAGCATAACAACAGTCTTATCAATTGTTCCTTGGTGATAAAAGAAAAGGCAAAATATTACTTCTTTCATTTTAAGTGGGTCCTTACATGCAATATTTCCCAATTTTTTTGGACACCACTGAGTTAAATTGTTTGGTGGTAGGCGCGGGAGAAGTGGCAGCACGCAAAATTGAACTACTGCTCAAAACACACGCCAAGATCAGTGTTGTGGCCCCGTGGGCCTGTGATACGGTTTTGCGCTTAGTTGACGAAGGCAAGGTGCACTTCGATCTTCGCCCTTACCAATCGAGCGACTTAACTGACAGACAATTAGTATTTGTAGCCACCGACGACAGCCTGATTAATGCCCAAATCCATGCTCAAGCCAAAGCACTAAATATTTTAGTCAACGTGGTGGATAATATCCCCCTTTGCCAGTTTATCACTCCCTCTATTATTGATCGTTCCCCCATAGTAATTGCTATAAGTAGTGGCGGTGTTGCACCAGTCTTGCTCAGATACCTAAGACAAAAACTCGAATCACTTATCCCACAAAAGGTTAGCTTGCTAGGTCAGTTTTCGGAAAAGTTCCGCGACTTCGTCAAACAAAAGTTGGCTTCGGTTACAGAGCGCCGTTTCTTTTGGGAAGATGTGTTTGATGGTGATATTGCTGAAGATGTGCTGCTGGGCAACCACCAGCAAGCCGAGCGTAAATTACTGACTAAATTAGAGTCGAATGATTCACCCCACAAGGGCGAAGTTTATTTGGTCGGCGCTGGCCCAGGCGATCCAGACTTATTAACGTTTCGCGCCTTACGCTTGATGCAAAAGGCCGATGTAGTGGTCTACGACCGTTTAGTGTCTCCCGAAATACTCGAGTTAGTGCGCCGTGATGCGGAAAAAATCTATGTAGGCAAAGCCAAAAGTAAACATACTGTACCGCAAGAAGAAATTAACCAACTACTGGCCAGTGAGGCTTTGGCCGGTAAACGCGTAGTCCGTTTAAAAGGAGGCGATCCTTTTATTTTTGGTCGCGGTGGCGAAGAGCTTGAAACCCTAGTTGAACAGGGAATTAGTTTCCAAGTGGTACCCGGTATTACAGCCGCTAGCGGTGCCGCGAGTTATGCGGGAATTCCCTTAACCCATCGCGATCATGCAAAATCAGTGGTATTTGCCACTGGGCATTTACGCGACAATACCATCAATCTGAATTGGCAAGGCCTAGCCCAACCCGATCAAACTATTGTGTTTTATATGGGATTAACCGGGCTAGCGATCATCTGTGAAGAGTTGGTCAAACATGGCTTACCCGCTACAACGCCCATTGCAATGGTTCAATCTGCCACAACCGCGCAACAAAAGGTCATTACTGGCACTTTGATGGATATTCAGGCCAAGGCAGAAGCAGCAGGTATAGAGCCTCCAGCCTTGATCATTGTCGGTTCAGTAGTCAGCTTGCAAGAAAAACTCAATTGGTTTGCCAAAAGCTAATACAGATTGTCTTGTAGCAAGGTATGCAGTTTAGCTTCATACAGGCGCCTATCAGCAGTGGTATAAGTCAGTTCTATAGCTCGTGTAAGGGCTTTTTCAGCTAAGTTTAGGCGACCAAGTTGATAATAGCTTTTGGCTAAGCCAAACTGACCTTCGTGCAGGTAGGGCGCAATATCCTCGGCTTTTTTGTAATATTTATTCGCTAAGGTATATTGATTCTCTGCAAAAGCCCGTTCGGCTAAATCAATCCAGATATAGGGATTATCAGCGTTAATCGCATCAACTTCTTGTGTCAATTCTGCCACCTCACTGTCTCGACCTTGAGACTGTAACAATGCAACATAGTTACTAAGAACATTACCAGAGGCGAAACTATTATCTAACATAAACTGGTACAAGATCTCCGCCTGCTTATGCTCACCAGCACGATTAAAAGTTACTGCTAAAGAATTTAAGGTTTCGGTATTAAAAGAATTAAATGACAAGCCTTTTTGCAACGCCGCATGAGCATAGTCCAATTTGCCCTTTAACAAGGCTTCAGCAGCAATGTTTTGATAGTACATGGCAATAAAATCCGCTTCTGACACCCTTTCACCAGCAACATCTGATTTACTCGGAAAATAATCAATAATGATGCTTCTTCGCCTTATCACGATAACGTCTGGCGAAGGTGCATAACTTGGATCATAAATATAGGTTCGGACATGAGATGACAAGGTCATTAATTTTGAGTTACGAGCATACACAGGTGCACTGTGCACCCGTTGAAAGGCAATTTCTAAATTCACAACATCAGCTAACGCTTTAGTGACAATAGCAAGAGTAAGACAGTTACCGGTTTTTAGCGATAGTGCTTCAGATGCGTTTAATGTAGCCCCGCGAAACCCGAAATCGCCAATAAATGCATGGAGATAGTCAAATAAACGCAGATGCTCTGGCGTATCCTGATTGTTAGGATCTTTATAGTAACGAAGAAAATCCTTCTGTTGTTCTTCACTTAAACTAAAGATCTGATGTTCAGTGGGCACAGACATAGGTTTAAATATATCTGTATTTAAGCTTGGTAGAGTCAAAGGCTCTTGTGCCAATGAGGCTTGTTTTTTTGCCACTGAAGAACATCCGATTAGAAATAGAACAGCACAAGCTGTAAATAATATTGACCCTTTTTGCATTAATATTATCCTCTTCAATTTGACTGGCTTACCAATAACGCTCCATAGATATTTGCCCGGGCGAACGACGTAAATGTTTACTTAAACCGAGCTCAGTCAGTAAATCCACGGTATCTTGGATCATTTCAGGATTACCGCACAACATGACTTGACTGTCTGTCGCGCTAATACGCAAGCCGACCTGAGATTGAATAGCCGTACTTTTTAACAAAGTAGGGATTCGCCCCTGTAGGCATCCTATTACTTGTTCGCGACTCACCACAGGAACAAAGTGAAAACGTTCGGGGAAACGAGCTTGCCAACTTTCAATAAGCGCTAAATAAGCGAGGTCTTGCTGCCAGCGAGTACCATAGATTAATACCACATTCTCATAACTTGCCCACACTTGTTCAGTTGCGAGTATGGACAAAAAAGGCCCCACTCCAGTGCCCGTGGCAATCAACCACAAATCACGACTTTTGGGTACTTCATCCAAGATTAAAAAACCCGTGGGCGGTGCCATAATTTTCAACCCATCGCCTATTTGCAACTCATGCAACTTAGGTGATAACACCCCGCCTTCAACGGGTACAGCAATAATTTCTAATTCATGATCTTGCGGGCCATTAACCAGTGAATAGGGCCGTGAAATCACCTTACCATCCTCTTGTTGTAAACCAATTTTGGTAAATTGGCCCGCTTTAAACTCAGGGAAGTCCGCACATGAAAAGCGCAAACTGAACAAATGATCATTCCAATCCGTGCGCTTCACTACTGTTGCATCTAACCACTGTGCCATTTTTGTCTCCTGTTGATGAAGGTGTTTAGCTGATTCACCTATTGAAAAATTAGCTACTCAGTCTTTCTTTTAGATTTCTACCCAATTTTGTCCTTGTTTACTCACTCTAATAATACTAATTAACATGTCACTGTCAGAATTAAAACAAAGGATATAAATGCCTTTAGCCTGATTTTGTACTTGCATCACAAAAACCATACAATTGCTTCAACCAACAGAGTATTATTTGATTCATCAGCTTTGTTACACTAATTTGAAAGTTTACATCGAGAATTCGATTATCAAAATTTAATACAGCAAGGACATTTTGATCTTTCTTAGTAAATTAGTGCTGTTTCAATAAGCTATCAATAGGAGCGCCTCAATTATGCCTTTTTTTTTACTCTCAATTATTTTTCAGGTTGCCTTAGTGATTCACATTGTTAAAACGGGCCGTAATACCATGTGGATTTGGATAGTGGTTGTATTGCCCTTGGCTGGCTCCATTGCATATTTGCTGATTGAGGTATTGCCAAGTTTAAGCAAATCTAGAACAGGCCAAACGGCAGTGCGCAGAGTGTCTTCTACTTTCAATCCAAATCGTGATTTGAAGCTGGCACAAGACCAGTTTGAACGCAATGACACCATCGATAATAAGATGAAGCTAGCCAATGAGTTACTTAACAAACAACAGTTCGAACAAGCCCGTGATCTGTTTAGCACTTGTTTAACGGGGCTCTATATTACCGACCCCTATATTATGCTGGGATTAGCGAAAGCCCAATTTGCTTGTGCGCAAATTGCTGAGGCGAAAACGACCCTCGATCAATTAATTGAGCACAATCCTAATTTTAAAGACCACAGTGGACATTTGTTATATGCCCGCTGTTTGGAAGGCCTAGATAATAACGACGAAGCAGCCCATGAATACCAAACGTTATGCCAATATTACGCAGGGCCTGAGGCAAAATATCGCTATGCTCTGCTCTGTATCAAAATGGATAAGCCCATAATTGCCAAAGAATTATTCGATGAAATACTGCTGGACGCTAAGAATGGTGGCCCCCATTACAATAGCGTACACAAAGAATGGATCAGCCAAACTAAAGCCCAATACCAAGCACTTAAAGTCTGAGTTTTTGCAAACATTCAAGTAACTGAGTGGCTTGTTGTTCAGTATTGTAGATATGAAAGGACAATCTCAATACACCAGCACGCTGGTCATAATAAGCACTCAAAGCACGTAGGTCTTCGATAAAAGCTAACATCGCCTCTGGTTTAAAATCCAAACACAGCGTTCCGCCTTCATCATCGAGCTGATGCACTGACAATAGTAAGGGCTCTGCGGCTTGATATACTTTTTGACGCAGCAAGCGATTGTGCTGGGCGATCTGCTCCACCCCAATATGTTTGATAAGCTGCAAACTGCCTAGGGCCGTGGCGTAAGCAGCAATATTAGGTGTGCCGCCCCAAAACCGCTTAGCCTTATCCGCATAAACAAAATGTTCAATCTCAAATTCAAAGGGATTAGCATGGGAAAACCAGCCCACATCCAGAGGTTTGAGTTCGCTACTATGAGTAGGTTCAAGCCACATAAAGCCTGCGCCTGGCCCACCACACAACCACTTAACGCAAGAGCCTAATATACAATCAACTTGCCAACTCTTAACATCAATTGGCACCACACCAACCGATTGGGCAACATCCACAATAACCTTGGCATCAAACACCTTGGCTAATTCTGCAATCTCTTTGACTGGCGACTTTAGCCCGCTATTACTGTGCACATGAGTAATGAGTACAAAAGCGGTGTGTGAGTTGATCTTTTCCGCCCACACAGCGAGATCCCTAGGATTATATTGCGGCTCAATTAACTCAAGTATATAACCTTGCTGCTCTAATACATTGGCCACAAACCCGACTGAAGGAAATGCACTAGCATGCATCAAAATAACGTTTTTATTAGGTCGAAGGGGCATCGACATGAGGTATTTAGTCAAGCCACTCGATACATTCTGTTGCGGGCAGATATCATTAGCATTGGCACCTATTAAGTCGCCTAACTCGCGGCAGAAATCGTCAATAATCCCCAGCCACTTAGGCCAAGCATCGCCTCCATGCTGTTGCCATTGAGTCAGATATCGCTCACTTAATACCTGTTCAGCTTGATGACTTAAACATCCCACAGAATGACTTAATAAATACATGCCTTCAGGCACACTAAACTCTTGTTTCATGGGTGAAACGGACATTGGCTAATCGACTCTCGTACTTGCCCATATTCGCCGCCCCAAGTATCAGTCATGCGACTCCGAATATCCCAAAGTTCAGGAAAGAAACGGTGTTTGGCACCCTCTACTAATAATTCTACCGGACGCCCTTTTAATGACTTCGACGCCATACCTATCGAACGCTGAATAAGGAAAATATGATTAGAACGAAATTTTTGTAAGAGCTCATCAAACTCAAGTAAGGCCTCAGCAAGGGCATAGCTGTCATCGTGAGCAAATTCGCTGTCATAAATCTGTTCTACGGTTTTACCACGACTCAGCAAATACTGCTGATTAAATACTTCCCATAGGTCAGCTGGCATTTTGAGTAGGGTACGAAAGCCCGGAGACTCTTGGCCGCTGCCGTTGCCTAATTGCAAACGAATTTGCTGGTACTCTTTAGGTGACATGGTTTCGAGTAGGTCTAGCTGCTGGATCATCATGCGCTGCAAAAAGTGCACACGCTGCATGAGGTTGAGGACTTTTAAGCTACGCTGCTGCTGAATATTTTCCAACACATCAATCAAGGTATAGATCATTAACTTCATCCACAACTCTTCTACTTGATGCACTATCTGAAATTGCAGTTCGTCAGCATTACACAGCTGGTCAAGAGGTTTTTGGCAGGTAAGTAAACGCTCACACTGAAGATAAGCTCCATAGTCTAGCATTGTTGGAGTATTTAATAAGGTGGCATATTTATCGCGAAACATAAGGTTCTCAACAGGCAAAACATTAAATAGATGATATGCCATTGGTCTTTGAACATTGTTCCGATTACACTAATATATTCAGATAATAAAGAACATAGGCCTTAAATATGACAGTTTTAGAAAACAAAGGTCCTACCAAAGCCTTAGATATCTTAGATAGAAAGATTTTACAGTGTTTAGAACATGATGGACGCATCTCTTTCGCCACTTTAGGTGAGCATATTGGTTTAAGTAAGACCCCCTGCTGGAACCGTGTAAATGACTTACTTAAACACGGCATTATAGAAGGTTATAGTACCCGTATTGATCCAGCAAAATTAGGCTTAGCCATCAGAGCGCTAGTCCACGTAGTAGTTGACTTTAGTTATTACCAAGCATTTGAAGCCGCGATTATCGCCCATCCTAATGTACGCTCCTGCCAAGCAGTAACAGGCGATTACGACTATGTATTAGAAATACTTGCTACCGATATTCATGCCTTTGACCGATTACTTCGGGAAAACTTAAGCCAGCTGCCTGGCGTCGAGCGTTTTAATACGGCAATCTCCACCCGTGTGGTTAAAAGCAATGGCCCTTATACGTCTATGGACTAACCCTTGCCAAAGCACTCGACAAAGGCATCGACAAAACGTTGTGGCGACGCTGGGTCCATATTAAAATACAAGGAAGGTTCGATTAGTTCGATTTCCATCAAGGCAAATTCACCTTCGTAGCGCACTAAATCGACCCTAGCATAAAGCGCATCGCTTGGTAATGAAGCCAATGCATGGCGAGCACAAGTTAACATTTCTTCATCGGGCTCAATACTCTTGAGCTGACCACCATGCTCTTCTTGTACCCGAAAATCCCCTTGTTTTGGCTGTTTTAAAATGGCGTGACTGTAATGCCCAGCAAAATAAAACAAAGAATATTCGCCCTCATGAATAATCGCTGGAATAAAGGGCTGCACCATAAAAGCTCGTTGATTGAAGGTTTGACTGAGCTGCGGCGCTAAATCTAACAATGCCTCTGGCGATAATCGATAGGTATGGTCGGCGTTAGCACTCACCAGAGGTTTGATCACCAGTTGTTTAGTATCAAAATGCATAAAACCTTGTTGTACCTGGGCAAATGAAAATTGCTCAAACCACAAGGTGGGTACTATATTGATGCCCTGTCCTTGCATATCTTTTAAATAGGCTTTGCTAATATTCCATTTTACCAGTTCTAAGTTATTTTCAAGTTTTGCACCTGAGGCAACAATTGCGCTTAAACAGGCCAAAAACGCCTTAGCATCACTTTGATAATCCCAAGTGCTGCGGATAATCACCACATCATATTTTGACCACTGTATTTTATTATTTCGCCATGACACCTGTTCTGTATGCCAGCCCTGTCTAGCTAATGGCTCGATTAGCATATCGTCATATGCAAAAAAGTTTTCCAATGAATCCATCGACAATAAAGCACAATTTTTCATAATTAAGGTCTTTTCCTAACTGTTGAGTGAACGAAACAAAAAAATCAGCTCTATTCAATTAAAACCGGATACTTTTCACCACGAAAAGTATCAATATTCTGAACAAGGAAGTGGCTAAATTTAAGCCTTAAAAGTAAAAATAGCTGACATAACAGTCAGCTTTAGCACTTTTTTTGTTTAAATTGCGGAATAACTAACAAATTTTAACATTTGCAAATACTAAGTTGTATACAGCTAAGGTAATATACCCCTGATGCAATTAGGGATATATGGACGCAAAATAACAATGAAGAAAACTTGGACTAAATTTGCTTTACCAATCGTTGTACTAATAATTGGTTTTGGTGCTATGCAAGCAATTACTGCTTCAGCAGAAAAAGATGAAAATAAAGAAGCGGTTGATACCCGCCCTACGGTTAAAGTAGAGAACATTCAATCAGCCGATTATCCTGTGCTAATCACCAGCTTTGGCGAAGTTAACCCGCTTGAAAGTACCTTGATTTCTTCTCAAGTTGCAGGGGAAGTAACTGGCTGGAATGAAAATTTTGTAGCGGGTGGCTTAGTATTGCGCGGCGAAATCTTATTCAGTATAGAAAAAGACACTTACGAAGCGGCGTTATTACAAGCTGAAGCCAACTTAAGCTCAGCCCAAGCCTTATTAATCGAAGAACAAGCCCGTGCCAATGTTGCTAAGCAGGAAGCTAAAAATCTGCCTAATAATAAAGTCAGCGACTTATACCTGCGCATACCTCAAGTATTAAGTGCCGAGGCCGCGGTAAAGTCAGCGCAAGCAAGATTAAAAATCGCACAGCGTGATTTAGCTAACTGCGAGATTAAAGCCCCTTATGATGCACTGGTTATCAACCGAAATGTGGGTGTCGGTCAATATGTCAATCAAGGCGCCCAAGTGGCTGTGTTAAACAACGTAGAAAAGGCTGAGATAATTTTTCCTATCGCAGGTTTTGACAATGCCTTTTTGCCCCTCAGTGTTGCCGGTACTCCAGTAACAATTGTTACTAAAGGTTTTGACGCCATCAGTCGTGAGGGCGTAATAGCGAGAGATTTGGGTGTTATTGATCAAGCAACGCGTATGAGCCAGTTGGTGGTAAGAATTGACGACCCCTATGGTATAAAAAATGGTTTGGTAGCGCTAAAATATGGCTCTTATGTGGAAGTACAGTTTATCGGTAGAACCTTGCAGCAGGTGTATCGTTTACCGCAAGAGTTAGTGACCAACCGTACCGTGTGGATAGTTGATGAAGATAACAAATTAGAACCCCGCAAAGTCGATATCATCCGCGAAGAAGGTGCTTATTTTCTGATTGGTGATGGTTTAAACAATAACGATAAAATTGTTATTACCTTGCCAGAGTATCCACAAAAAGGCATGGAAGTAAAAATGGCACAATCTGGTTCAGGTTCGCCTGTCGACGATGCTCTAGCCATCAAAAAATCTTCTTAGGGGGCACAGATGGACAGTAATAGCACTAAAGAAAAAGGCCTAATCGCCTTTTTCGCGGGCAATCCAGTGGCCGCAAATTTAATGATGTTTTTCATTATTGTGATGGGTTTAGTTAGCTACAACACCATTCAAAGGCAGATGTTCCCTAATATTGAAATCAATTACATCAACATTAATGCCACTTATCGCGGCGCGTCCCCACAAGAAATAGAAGAAAGCATTCTAGTTAAGATTGAGGAATCCCTTAAAGATATCAGTGAAATCAAAAAACTAGTGGGTCGTGCTTTTCGTAACGGAGGTAGCATTAGTTTAGAAATTTATCCTGATGAAAAACTGACTGACGTACTCGATAAAGTAAAAGCCCGGGTCGACAGTATTGCTACCTTTCCTGCTGATATGGAACCGGTGCAAATCTCTCAGGTAGAATTTAAACAAGATGTAGTGGAAATGTCTCTGGTAGGCGATGTGCCACTGACAACCTTAAAACCACTGGCCAAACAAATTGAAAAAGAACTTCTTGAGCTAGATAATATTTCTTTGACTTCAATTAGCGCGCCAGATGATGAAATATCAATAGAAATACTGCCTGAAGTCTTACGTAAATATAATCTGACGCTGAATGATGTTAGTGCTGCTATCAATCGACATTCTGCCAACTTTTCAGCAGGGCAAATTCGTACCGATTCAGGACTCATCTCGGTACGTATCGAAAATCAGTATTATCAAGGACAAGAGTTTGGCCAAATTCCCATCAAAATTGGCGCGAATGGCGCAAAGGTACTCTTACAAGATATAGCCACCATTAACGACGGTTTTGTTGAAGGTAAGCGCTATTTTAAATATAACGGTAAAAATGCCATTGCCCTGGATGTAAAAGCCACCAAAACTCAAAATATAATTCCAGTTGCACAGTCAGTGCACAGTTATGTGGATCTTAAGAATCAATCTTTGCCTGATGGATTGGAGTTAAAAATCTTAGTAGACATGACATATTACCTCAATGGTCGTCTTGACATGATGCTGAAAAACTTAATTCAAGGCGCTATTTTGGTGGCTATTTTGCTATCTATATTCCTGCGGTTCAGGTTAGCGTTTTGGGTGATGATGGGCTTGCCTGTCTGTTTCTTGGGCGCGGTCATGATGATGCCAATGTTGGGTATCACCATTAATGTTATGTCTTTATTTGCATTTATCATGGTGCTGGGTATCGTGGTGGATGATGCCATCGTGATAGGCGAAAGTGCCTACAGTGAGGTAGAAGAAAAAGGCGGCGGCATCGATAGTGTGGTGCGTGGAGCGAAAAAAGTCGCCACGCCTGCAACATTTGGTGTTCTGACTACTATTGCAGTATTTGCTCCATTTGCTTTTTCATCTGGGCCGCAAGGCGCTATCTTCTATAATATAGCCGTTGTATTTATTTTGTGTTTGGTGTTCAGTTTGATTGAATCAAAATGGATATTGCCAGCTCACATTGCCCATATTAATTTTACACCGATAAAACCCGGTAGCTGGCGAGAACGGTTTAATAAGGGCTTTTTTAGTTTTGTAAATGGTCCCTACCGTAATTTTGTAAATCGATGTATTGAATGGCGTTACCTTACTTTTGCGGTTTTTATCGCCTTATTACTGCTTAGCATTGGCCTTTTAAATGGTAATTATGTGCGCTTTATTCCTAACCCTAAAGTTCCGAACGACTTTCCCAGGGTGAGTATTGAGATGAATGAAAATATCTCAGATCAAAGCACCATTGATGCATTGCAAGCAGTTGAAAAAATAATCTGGGACATTGAAGACAAGACCAAAGAAGAGTTTGGCCAAGGCATGATCAGAGATCTGATGGCCTTTAACCAAGAACGCAACACCGGCAGTATTATTGTGCCTTTAGTCTCAGAAGACGACCGACCATTCGATACCTTTGAATTGTCTAGGCGTTGGCGAGAAGTGATGCCTGTTATTCCCGGTATGAAGTCTTTAACCATTCAAGACAGCATAAATGGTGGGGGTGGGGGTAATGGTGGCGGTGACTTCGGCTATCTATTGTATGGACCTGATGTTGAATTACTCAATGCCGCTGGCCGTGAATTTATCGCCATGTTGCAACAACAAAAGGGCTTGTACGATATTAGTTCGACTATTGATCCTGCCAGTAAAGAAATTCAACTTGAATTACTGCCGGTAGCTTACGACCTAGGCTTGAATTTATCGAGCATTGCTAGTCAAGTTGGCGCGAGCTTTTATGGCAGTCAATCACAGCGCGTTATCAGAGGCGGAGAAGAGGTACGCGTGATGGTACGTTACCCTCAACTGACCCGTGAAAGCTTTGCTGAACTTAAATATACCGTTATTACAACTCCCTCTGGCAGTGAGGTGCTACTTGGTGATGTGGTTACCTTAAGCGAAAAACCCGGTATTAGTTATATACGTCGTGAAAGTGGCTATCGCAGTGTTTATGTTTTTGGCGCTATTGACGCAGAAGTGGTCGAACCCAACGAAGTCGTTGAGCTCATCGATAGCAAACTACTTCCCCAATTGAAAGAGGACTTCCCGTCGGTTAAGACCGAATTAGGCGGTTCAATTGAAGAAGACCAAGCCCAGCAAGATGAGCAAATGTTGTTTTTAATTGCGGGTTTGATCATGGTGTATATTTTACTCGCGGTACCACTGAAAAGTTATGGCCAACCATTGATTATCATGTCGGTTATTCCCTTTAGTTTGACCGGAGCCCTGTGGGGACATTATGCCTTTGGCATGGACTTAAGTTTGATGTCGTTCTTTGGACTTATCGCAGCAGGCGGGGTGGTAATTAATGATAGCTTGGTGATGACCGATTTTGTTAACCAGCGGCGAGCAGAAGGTTACTCGATTCGAGAAGCGGTAGCAGATGCAGGTTCAGCAAGATTTAGAGCTATCACACTGACATCGATCACCACCTTTTTTGGGGTAGTGCCGATTATGTTTGAGCCCAGTCTACAAGCTAAATTTGTCGCCCCCATGGCTAACGCCCTAGGTTTTGCGGTTTTATATGCCACTGTAGTCACCTTGATCTTAGTACCTTGTTTATACATGGTGCTCGAAGACATCAAAGGTGGATTGGTCAGATTCGGTGGTTTTATCGCACGTATATTCAAACGTAAAAGCGCCTCGGTTGACCCAAGCCCATCACGGTTATAAAACTCAAGTCAAAATCAAAAAGCGCCAGTTGGCGCTTTTTTTTGTGTCACGTTTTAATCACTCAAGGCTGCTGATTATGCTGGTATAAAGCGAAGTGAGAATCCCTAGCTAAAGCGGCTTTTGGTATTTGCAAGTTACTCAACACGAGACGTGAAACTGACAAAATGGCTATCAGTAACAATCAACAAGCAAATAATTTCAATAAAGCAGACCCGCCCATTCTGCCAAGATAACGCCGGTTCTAAGGATCCGATGGGGCAAAAGTAATTTTACTACCCGCTAAAATGCAGTCTTTAGCCAGCAAGGGGTGCTTACCATAAACAGATCAAGTATATTAACTTATCGATGCACAAAATTTTGCCTTAAATATAAAAAGAAATTGTCGTATGAAAGAAGTAAAGCAGTCAGGTGAAGTAACATTATCTCCCATGTCAACAGACCACTGATATCTCGATGCCTCAACCAGCAATAGAGCTCTTTTATATCGGTGACTGGCAAGTATCAGCTAGCACCAAAAGTCTGCGTAATGGTGATACAGTCAAGCAACTTGAACCCAAGGCGATGGATGTCCTCATTGCCCTTTGCCAGCAACGAGGTGAGGTACTTAGTGCAGACCAAATAGTCGATCATTGTTGGGGTAATGTTGATGTAGGTGATAACCCCGTTCATAAAGCGATTAACCAATTACGCAAAGCCTTTGACGACAAACCCAACGCACCCACCTATATTGAAACCATACGTAAACGTGGTTATCGCATCATTGCCGAGCTTACTTTCCCACTCAATCAAGAACTAAAAGCCGCACAAGCAAATTGGCAAGGTGCATCACCTTTTCCTGGCTTGAGTGCCTTTGAACCCAACGAGGCCAATATCTTTTTTGGTCGCAATGAACAAATATCCACCTTACTTAGCCGTATTTCAAAACAAGTGCGGGCTCAGCGCGCTTTTTGTTTAATTTTAGGTCCAAGCGGCACCGGTAAATCGTCGCTGGTTAATGCGGGAGTCTTACCTAATTTACTAGACCACAATGGTTATGACGGTATTGGGCTTGTTGCTTACAGCCACCTCGACTTTGCTGATGTCTGCCAAGGTCGTTTATTGCTTGATTTAGCCTCATCTTTGCTTGATTGGGATATTGACGACCAAGCGGTTTTTGCAGGCATGAGCGCTGACAACTTAGCACAGCAACTGCAAGGTGATTGCCACACCCTTATTACTCAGTGCCGAAACGCACTCAACAAAGCCACTACCCCGTTTAGCAAACCACACTTTTTTCTGTTTATTGACCGTCTTGAAGTGTTGTTGTCATCGCCCTTATTTAGTGATGCAGAGCGCAGCGACTTTTTAAGCCTGATTGAAACCCTAGCCACCAGCGGCTGCATTATGGTGTTCAGTGCCTGTCGCAACGATTTTTACCCCTTAGTTGTGACTTATCCAAGCTTGATGGCAGGTAAAGATAGTGGCGCCCATTTTGACTTATTAGCGCCGACACGCAGCGAACTGATGCAAATGATCCGTTTACCCGCCATCGCCGCTAATTTAACCTGGTCACGTAATACTGAAACAGCCATGTCACTGGATGAGCTGCTGTGTAACGAAGCGAGTAATAACCCAGATTCTTTGCCTATGCTGCAATACACCTTGCAAGAGTTATATTTGCAGCGTAATGAACGAGACGAATTACAAGAGTCGGTGTATTTATCCTTGGGTGGGATTGAAGGGGCCATCGGTAAAAAAGCTGAAGAAGTTTTTCTCCAATTACCCGAGTTACAGCAAGCTGAACTTGACTTTGTATTATCACTATTAGTCACCTTAAACCCAGATGGTGAAACCATCACCAGCCGAGCAGCCCGTTGGTCACAGCTCAAACAAGACAGCCAAAACGCATTTGTGCAAGCCCTAGTAGAGAGCCGTTTATTGGTTTCACACCTACAAAATAACGAAGCCTGTTTTAGTCTTGCCCACGAGGCATTGTTACGCCGCTGGCCACGCGCCAGTCAGTGGATAAGCTATCATAAAGACAGTTTGGCGATTAAAAGCCGCTTACAAATACTCACCCAACGCTGGTTAAACGAGGGCAAAAGCACAGCCTATTTATTGGCCGATGGCAAACCCTTGCAAGAGGCTTTAAGCTTGCAAAATCGCCCTCTTTTTGAGCTTGAACCTGAAGAACAAGCCCTTATTCGCAGCTCACTTAAACGGATAAAAATTAAACGTTGGTCAACGGGTATAACCATTCTGCTCTTGTGCGTATTGAGCTTTACCTCGGTATTAATGAGCATTAAAAGCCAAGAATCACAAAACGTCGCCCAGCAAAAAAGGTTAGAGGCGGAAAGTTTATTGGGTTTTATGGTGGGAGAATTTGCCGACAAGTTGCGCAGCGTGCAACGAATGGACTTGCTTGATGGCATCAGCAATAAAGCCTTAGAGTACTTCAGTCAGCAAGAAAACGAGCCTTCATTACTGCCTTTTAGTAACACCCAACAAAATTTCAAAGCACGCTTTCAGCATGCTCAAACCTTAAGTGCTATGGCCGAGGTTGCCTATTCACGGGCAAAATTTGATGAAGCCCAGCAAGGCTTTATTGCAGCCAAATTAATCTTAGACAAGCTTTACCAACAGCATCCTGACAATATTGAATTATTAAAAACCTTGGGGGCTAACGCTTTCTGGTTAGGACAGCTCGCCTATGATAAAAGTGATTTTGCTAGTGCACGGCCCTTGTTCGAGTTGTATCGTGATTACAGTGAAAAGATGAACAAACTTGAGCCGGATAACGTGGATAGCTGGATGGAACTTGCTTATGCTCAGAGTGGTTTAGGCTCCTTGTATTTTTTAATAAATAACTATAGTGAGTCCAAATTGGTCTTCGAGAGTTCTATAGGCCTTATGCAAAAAGCCTTGGTCGCACAACCCCAAAATAATATCATTAGAACCAATCTTGTTGATGTTTATTCTTGGCTGGCCACCACAGAGCAACATTTAGGTAATTTAACCCAAACATTGACTTTGCATCATCAAGGGCAACAAGACTTAGAATTAATCTTAGAGCACGATAAAAACAACGCTTATACCATGGAATTACTGGCCTATTCCTACTGGCATCAGGCCTGGATCCTAAATTTCAAGGGACAAATAGCGAACGCAGTCATCAACGCCAAACAGGCCGCAAGGATACTAGAAGATATCTTAAGTCAAGATCCTGACAATGAATCATGGCAAGAGAATTACCTCAGTATTGAAAGTTTACTCATATTACTCAATAGCCAAATAAATAATGAATACATGGATGAATCGCCTCAGATGGGTCAAATAGCGACAAAACTGTTTAGTAAAAAATTTGAACGTGTAGATACACCGATAACCATAATTAAGTACTATCAAATACAAAAAGAGTGGGAGAAAAGTAAGGAACTAATTGAGCAGACAAGTGATTATTTTGAGGGCAGTGTAAAAGAGCAAGACCCAGAATTTATTGTGGCACAAGCGGAGTTAAAAATACTGCAAGCTTATCAAGCAAGGTCTAATGGTCGTAAGGCCGAAAAAGACCTGGCCTGTAAACAAGCCGCAGAAATGCTTCAACCTCTGGTATCAGCAAGTTTAAATGTTGAATATTTACTCCCCTACGTCAAGGCACATAGTTGCCTCAATACACTGACTGAAATACCGAAACAGAGAGAGGCTCTTCAAGCGATGGGTGTCACTTCATTTGACTTTAATGCCTCCTTAAGCTTAAAAGAAATACATTAAATAATGAATACAACGCAGATTAATTTCACTTTAAAAACACAACAGCCCAACTAAGGAGTTACTTAACAATGAACACCAAATCTATACCACCCGAAAAGCCATTTAGAGTAGAAGTAGATATCACTTCTGCTACACCGATATACACTTACTACAATCGCAGAGGTGTTAATTGCGACGGTTCTGTCAGCGTGACTGAAGCTAACACTGCGGTGAGTTACAGTTTGATTAATAACACCAATAATTTAATTTTTGCAGCGCCAATTATAGAAGCAGAAGACCCAAGTGATTTAACTATACTGATTTCGAATAATCAGCAAACAATCACCTTCTATGATAAAGATTTAACTAACGAGTCTGTATGCATTAAATTAGTGGTAGTAAAAGCAACTGAACCAACCCAGCCCTACGTGAGTCTTGACCCCATCATGCGGAATGTCCCTAATTAACCAAAAAATCTGTGGGGTCAGAGCCGTTGAAGACGCTTTTGATGGAATATTTCTGACTTTCTGTCGCCACCTTGCGGCAACGGATTAACTCTTCGACCCGTTGCTGTCTCGATTTGCTGTTTAAATCTATCTTCTCCCAACACCCACGCTTTATTGGTCGAGGTTCGAATTTCTTCAAGGCTTAACTCTGGTATTTGTTGTGCAAACAAATCTTTGTAGGCTTTCTTTCGTTCCTCAGGCCCTTTACCTAAGGCTTCATAGCAGGAGTGAGGGGTAATAAGCTGAATATGTTTATCCAGCGCATTGTGATGATAGCTTGTCCAAGGGTAGTCTTCCGCATGCTGAACCATATTGGCTCTCACGGGATTTAACTCGATATATCGACTCACTGTTAAAAAATAGTGCTCACTGTCAACCAAAGTAGATTTGTAGCGGCCCTCCCATAAGGTGCCGCTTCGTTTATGAATTTTGTTGATATACATCACATAACAACGACCTAAGGATTGCATAAGTTGACTCACTCCCTTTTCTGTTGAAGGCGTCATCAACAGGTGCACATGATTTGTCATTAAGGTAAAAGCATGAACACTGACTTGAAATTTGTCAGCATAAAGCCGCAGCTTGTCTAGATATACGGCATAGTCTTGTTCGGTAAAAAAGCAGATATGCCGGTTGTTGCCGCGCTGGATAACATGTTGGGGAATATTGGGTAGGTTTAATCTAGGAAGCCTGGCCATCACTTTCATCCTTGAAAATTTTTGCATAAAGCATAGTACTTCGACATAAAACTACCAAACTTGCTTAGCAACATACGCCCATACCTATCATCGGCTCTGACCCCACAGGTCCAGGCCACTGAAATATCTATTTAAAAACAACGACTTAAAATCAGAAGATTACCAGAAGGTTCTTATATACAGTTTTCTCTAGACTTCACTCCATCGAATTGAGCAGAGCTTATTCTGTTCAACTTAAGGCAAGCACTTAAGGCAATAAGTCGTCTTTTGTACTTGTAAAACAAACAGCAACTGTTGGAGATAAATCATGAAACTAATACTGGTTATTTATATCGGCTTACTTACCTTGTTAGGCTATGTAGTTCAATTAGGTTTACCTACTCAAAATTTAACGCTGGCTTTTATCGCCTTAAACATCATTTTTTTACCCATCATCATTGCCTATTTACTTAAGTTTTATTTCACCTTCTCAAGCCGGTTTAAATTGCATGGGCACAACAGCGCTTAAAAACATCAAGCAAAAGCACATAGTTAAAATAGGAAAAAGAGCTGAGCTTAAAACCCTGCGCTTTATTAGCGAGAGCTTATCGATTTAAGACCCACGAGCTGATAAATCCATCACGGAAAGGATGTAAAGATGTCAAAATTTAGTAGCAAGAACCAACTTAAGCAGCGCTTTGACGACGACAACTCTATTGTTGAACGATTTTCAATTCCCTTATCAAACGCCAAAATGGGCTCGTTTATCAACATGATTAATGTAATAGCAGAAGGCATTTTCATTGTTAATGCCAAGGGTGTTATTGAAGTGATTAATCCCATTGCAGCTAAGTTTTTTGGCAATTCGCAAGATGCCTTAGCAGGGCAACTTTGGTTTCATTTTTTACATGACCGCTACCGTGAACAATACGAATATATTTTTCTGAATTGGCAAGACAACAGTAAATTACCCCTCAACCATGGGCCTAAAGAAGTATTGTTAAACCGCACCGACGGAACGTGGTTAGAGGTAGATTTATCGATTTCTTGTTTGCCTGAAAGTTTAACCGAAAACGAGCCACTATTTGTCTGTGTCATCCACAATCTAACCACCCATAAAGCCGAATACAGTGAACTGCGTAGACAAGCAAGTACCGACCACTTAACCGGCTTAGCCAATCGCTTTAACTTAGAAAAAACCCTGAACAAAAGCTGGAATGATTGTTTTATGCATGAACAACCCATTAGTTTAATTCTAATTGATGTGGACTATTTCAAACACTTTAATGACCAGTTTGGCCATGTTAATGGCGATAAATGTTTGCAACGTATTGCCCGTACCATCAACACTTGTTTGCCTTCTCGTGATGCTCTGGCTGCTCGTTATGGCGGAGAAGAATTTGCGATTATTTTACCTCACACCCACGCTAAAAGCGCCGAAGCCGTGGCTAAACGTATTCAGCAACAAATCAATATTCTTAATTTTAGTGATTTAGGTTTGCCCGCTACCTTCAGGATCAGTGTGAGCCAAGGTATTGCTTGTGAGCACAATGGCCAATATCGCACCCCAGAGGCGCTAATATGCGCTTCAGATACAGCACTTTATCGGGCTAAAGCCGAAGGCAGAAACAGAATTAATCTTAGTTTGTAACGCTCAACATCCTTTGGCCAATGGCGGCGGCTTCAACTCCGCCCCTTGGTCTTTTTTATATCTATTCTAAACAGCCACTTCAAACCACTGACCAACCCCCATCGAAACAAGCATGGCTAGGCTGCCCCAAATAAGTACGCGCAACGCTGCCTTGGTTTTTGACGCACCACCAATATGGGCTGAAACACTGCCCAACAAACACAAAGAAATTAGTGAGATAACAATAATAGCGGGGATAAGTTGTGTGGTATCAAATAGTAATACCGTGAGCAAAGGCAATGAAGCCCCGGCCGAAAAGGACAAGGCCGAAAAGAAAGCCGCTTGTAATGGATTAGCCTGAGAAAAGTCAGTTATGCCCAACTCGTCTCGTGCATGGCTACCTAAGGGGTCTACTTCCATCAACTTGGTCGCTACAGTGAGAGCTAAGGCTTTATCTAAGCCCCGTTGTCGGTAAATCGCCGCCAATTCATGTACTTCTGCGTTCCAGTTTTCATCAATATGTTGTTGCTCTAAAGCAAGCTCAGCTTGCTCAATATCAGTTTGTGAGCTCACTGATACATATTCACCGGCTGCCATCGACATAGCGCCGGCAACTAACGCGGCTAAGCCTACCAAAAATAAATGATCAGCCGCCACACCCGAGGCGGCAATACCCACAACTAAGGCCGCAGTAGAAACAATGCCATCGTTAGCCCCAAGCACCACAGCTCTAATCCAGCCGATGCGGTCGGCTTTATGTTCGTGATTGTAATCCATTTAACTTTTGAACCTCAACATACGACGTAAAGTCTCGTCTTTTTTAACAAAATGATGAAACAGCCCTGCAGTGGCATGAATACCAATTAAAAAATAGCCCACGGTACCCACTGTTTCGTGAATTTCTTTAATTTGACTCGCAAGCTCTTTATTTTCATCAAGTAATTGCGGTAAGTGTAATGAAAAAATACTGATGATATGGCCTTCAGCACTAACTAAAGCCCAGCCCAACATTGGCATGGCAATCATCAAGGTATACAAGGCAACAAACATTAACTTAGACGACCATTGCTGAAAAGCACCATAAGTCTCGCGCTCTGGGGTTGGTGTAACCAAACGCGCTAACAATCGCAACCAAACCAAAGTAAAGACTGACAAACCTAAGAAGTAGTGCACGGTTTTCATTAGATCTCGCGCTTCGGTCCCCCGCTCAAAAATACCGCGTAACTCGATAGCGGCGTACACACTAGCCAGTAAGATTAACATCAACCAATGTAACCACACCGAAATGGGTGAATATTGAGCTTGCTTCATGGGAATTCCTGTTAACTAACAAAGTCCACTAATATTAGCGGTCAGATAGTGCTATTTAAGCACAGTTTTATAAACATAGTTTTTAATATAACGTTAAATAATGAGCGCTAGCTTAAGGCATTGTATAAAAAGTTAAAAAATCGCTATTTCGCCAATTATGCGAGGTTTTTCAGCTAAATTATTTGTCAAACAAGCCAGTATTCACAAAAAACTCAGAGTGTTCAATCAGGGGTTTCAATCACAACCCTACCCGAGCAAACATCGATGACTTCATCATAAAAGGCTTTAAATTCGCTATCGGCTATGGCTAATGTGACAGTAACCTGCTGGTCGTAATTCGCCTGCATGTCTGCCACGTCATAACGATTAATTAATCGGCCAATGCTGCCATCATATTCATAATCAAAAACTAAGGTCAAAGCACTACGACTGACTTTTAGCCTAGTCGGCAGCTCTTTTAATAATGCAGAAACCGCTTCAGAATAGGCCCGTTGTAAACCACCTGTGCCCAACTTGGTGCCACCAAAATAACGCACTACCGCCACAACCACGTCACCTAAACCACTGTGTTGCAGCACTTTCAACATAGGCATACCAGCAGTGCCACTTGGCTCACCATCGTCACTCATTGAGCGCACCGTGGTGTTTGGTGGCCCAGCAATGTAAGCCCAACAAACATGGCTTGCTTGCGGATGTTGCTCACGTAACAAACGAATAAAAGCCTCGGCGTCTTGTCGATGACTTACGTTGGCGGCAAAACTTAAAAATTTACTGCGTTTAATCTCTAATTCAATTTGCCAGGATTGCTCAGGAACAGCGTAACTTGTTGTACTCACGATGGCTTGACGTCTCTTTTTTATGCAAACGAAATATTATGTTTACTACTACCTATCTTACCCTGAATCAGCCAGATTCAAAGGCAAAGAGCAGTTAGTTTTTGAGCAACATCATCAGTAATAAGCACTAGCCTTGAGCAGAAAGAAATAAATAGCTTGCAATTACATAGCGCACTACATATCATTGTGGTCGTTATTAATCAGGAAGTGTCATTGTTGATGAATAAGTCAGACATGCTTTTATTAGATAATCAGTTGTGTTTTGCCCTGTACTCTACCAGTTTGGCAATGACTAAGGTTTATCGCAAAGCATTGAAAAAGTTAGGCCTGACCTACTCACAATACTTAGTGATGTTAATACTCTGGGAAAAAGATCAGCAAAGCGTATCTGCCATTGGTGAGCGCTTATTCTTAGATTCAGCAACCTTAACACCTTTACTGAAACGGATGGAGTTGGCGAATTTACTGGCCCGCCAGCGAGCCCCTAACGATGAAAGATTTGTTATTGTTAGTTTAACGGCCAAGGGCAAGCAATTAAAAATCGATGCAGGTGTTGTTCCCGACGAATTACTCTGTGCCACGGCATGTGAGTTAGATGATTTGATGAGTCTTAAAGAACAACTGGAACACTTAAGAAAACAGTTAATCAAAAATATTTAATGCAGCTAGATTGCATTTTTTAACACTTAATAAATAGCGCGCTATATAATAGCTAGCTATTTAAAGCAATCACCAACAGGAGTGAATTTTATGTCTATTCAAAACGTATTATATAAGGCACAAGCTCTAGTCACCGGTGGCCGAGAAGGTCATGCCGTATCTGTTGACAAAGCACTTGATATCAAACTTTCTACGCCCAAAGGCTTAGGTGGTGCAGGCGGTGATGGTACTAACCCAGAGCAACTTTTTGCTGCAGGTTATGCAGCTTGTTTCACGGGCGCTTTAAAACTGGTTGCCTCTAAGCAAAAAGTCACGATCCCTGCCACAGCAACAATTGAAGGTTTGGTGGGGATTGGTCCAATAGACGCCGGCTTCGGCATCGAAGTAGAACTACGCATTAATGTGCCAGGACTAGATAAAGCACTGATTGAAGAGTTGGTCGCTAAAGCCCATGCCGTTTGCCCATACTCTAATGCGACGCGCGGCAATATTGATGTGACACTCACTGTAATTTAATTAATTTTTCAAGGTGCCTTGCTAAAACAAGCAAACTTTTTAAATAAAGGAGCTTATTGATAGATGGCATCACAAATTTATAGCGTTAATAGGACAAAAAATAAATGAATATACTAATTGTACTTACCTCTCACGATAAACTTGGCGACACTGGCCAGAAAACCGGTTTTTGGCTTGAAGAGCTAGCGGCTCCTTACTATGCATTTAAACAAGCAGGGGCCAAATTAACCTTGGCATCACCTTTAGGTGGCCAACCGCCACTCGACCCAAAAAGTAATGAAACCATGTTTCAAACCGACGATACCCATCGCTTTGAAGCTGATAACGAAGCAACACAGGCACTGGCTACAACCCTTAAACTGGCTGATGTGAACATAGCTGATTACGATGCAGTATTTTACCCAGGCGGCCATGGGCCATTGTGGGATTTAGCTGAAGACAAACATTCAATCAACTTAATTGAAACCGCTATCGGCGGCAACAAACCCGTTGCCCTAGTCTGCCACGCCCCAGGTATACTTAAACACGTAAAAAATGCCGATGGCCAACCTTTGGTCAAAGGTAAATCAGTAACGGGTTTCAGTAATAGCGAAGAGGCAGCGGTTGAGCTAACTAACATCGTACCTTTCTTGGTTGAAGATATGCTTATTGCCAATGGTGCCAGCTACAGCAAAGTAGGTGATTGGGAGTCACACGTAGTAACAGACGGCTTATTAATCACGGGGCAAAATCCCGGTTCATCTGCAGATACTGCCAAAGCGCTAATTGCTGCGTTAAAAGGCTAATCATCTAGCTAACTCAGTGATACTTCACTGGGTTAGTTATTGACTAAAACAGGCTGCTATTAATGACTACACGGTGCTTATTACCGAACATGATTGTTATTAATAGCAGCCTGTTTTTTTGCTTACAAGCAACTTGTACAAGCAATAATGTCACTGTGTTTGATTAAGTTTCTGATTTAGATAATAAGACCTAGCGATTTTCTTAAGCCGCCTTGCTTATAAGACAGGAAAAAAGCTCACTGAGACTGACCACAACGGGTTTTAGCTTAATTGTGCAACATTGCTACCTATCTATTTTTTAACTCATCATCGAATGTAATGATTCTTGACTGGTATAGCGTTTGGTAAAGAAGTCTAAAAAAGCCACAATATTACTGGCCAGTTGGCGTCGACTTGAGTACACCCCATAAATATTAAAAGGCTCTATTGGCCACTCAGGTAAAATAGGTACTAAACGGCCAGCCGCCACTTCTTGTTTGCAACTGGTATTAGTTAACATGGCGATACCATAATCATCTAAGGCGAGGCGTTTGACTATGTTGCTACTATTGACCCGGACTTTGCGCTTAAAGGTTGCCATAATCTTACGATTGCCTTTGCCTAAAGCCCATATAGGCGCAGATAAAGTGGTACCTAATAAAATCCCTCTATGGTTTACCAAATCTTGTGGGGTAGCGGGACTGCCAAATTTTTTTATATAAGCTGGACTAGCAAGCAACATAGGTTGACGCTCAAACAATAGGCGGGCAACCAAATCTGAAGATTGCAGTGGTCCAAACTTAATTGCAATATCATAGCCCTCTCCTACCAAGCCAACATCGCTGTCGGTAAACTGAATATCCAATTCAATATTAGGATAAAGACGCATAAAACTTGAGCACAGATGGCCCATTACTTCTTGCGAGAATGAGACCGGTATGGCCACTCGCAATGAACCTGAAATATCATTATGAGTGCTTTCAATTACCGCTTTTGCGGCTTCGATCTCATGACTAATAGAATCACAGTGCTGATAAAATAGTGCGCCAACTTGAGTTAGACTCACATTGCGTGTATCTCGTTGTAATAAACGCACGCCAAGCTGCTCTTCTAATTGGGCGATTTTACGACTAATGGTCGATTTTGGTTGGCCGATTTCCCGCGCTGCTTGAGAGAAGCCATTGGCCCTCACGACCGCCGCAAATAGCATCATACCGTTTAAATCCGCCACTCAAACCTCACTGTCTCAAAAATGGAACAAAGCGTCCCAGCTAGTTTAGTTGGTAATGTAGACATTAACAACGGTATATTTGTCGGCTAAAAACTTCAATTCCTCTATACGCAAAGGATTTATCAATGGCGACTAAAGAACGGCCTGCTACTAAAACTCGAGCACTTTCGGCTGATCCGCTTTTTTTACAAGCTGAGCACCTAGCTAAAGATTTTTCATTATTTCCTGCTCATAGCAAAAGAAGCCTGTCTGAAGAAGTCAAAGGACTCTTAAGCGAAGATGTCATTCAAGCAAACCTGAAAAATTTGGCCTCTTTAGATGTCGATGGTTATATCAATAAGGTGATCCTACCGACACAAGACAAAAATCGCCCCGGCGCCAAGCGTATTATCGCTGATTTGAAAGGCAGGATTATTGCTGACTTACATATTGGCCCTTTTTATCGTGCCGAAGTAGAACTTAAATTTGGTGCTCGCACTCGTCGTATTGGATTTATTGCACAAGAACGCACCACAGCAAACGGGGCATGGATGCCAGAACATCATCTTGCTGCCTGCAAGGCGATTCGTCATTTTGCTGAATTGTCGATGCCAATTGTGTACTTAATTGACACCCCTGGGGCTGATGCAGGTGAAGTAGCTAATAGTCAAAACCAAGCCCATACGATTTCTAAAGCCATTGCTGAAAGTGCCAATGTTGATATGCCAACCGTGGGTATTGTTATTGGTGCGGGTTATTCAGGTGGAGCGATTCCTTTGGCCGCGGCCAACATACTCCTTTCTTTACGGGATGGTATTTTTAACACCATTCAGCCACAAGGCTTGCAAAGTATTGCCCGTAAATACAATTTATCTTGGCAAGAATGTGCTAAATCAGTGGGGGTGTCGCCAGAAGAGCTTTATACCGCCGGTTGTATTGATGGCATTATTGATTTTACGCCCTCAGATAAAGATGAACGACAACATAACTTACGTCGCGCTATCGTCAGTGCAATAGAGGCTGTTGAAAATGCAGCGTTAAATTTTGTACGTGATTCAGCTGATATAAAAGAACACTATGACAGAAGCTTACAGCGATTTTTGTCACCTTCGACAAACTTGTTGGCCTTAGAAAACAATACCCGCTTATCGGTTGCCAATAACCCCACTATGCACCACAACATTTTTGGTAGTGCCTACCGATACTTACGTTACTTGACCCTACGCAGCCGTATTCAATCTATTTCACAGGACCAATATGGCTTACTGTCAAAAGTGAGCGTACCTAAAGGGGATTTATTAAAACGCATAAAGCAAGAACAAGAGCGGGTTTTTCAAGCCTGGCTAACCAACCCAGACAAACTAGTTTACGATGAAGAACTCAATAAACTATGGAACACATTTAGCAGTAAACGCAGCGCTATTTCTGCCGAACGTAACGTTATTACCCGTCTTATTTTAGGGGAGCCCAAAAAGAATTATAGAAAAGCCACTAAAGCCCTGTTGTTTAACATTAGCTGGTCGCTCTATCATCGTTGGAAAAGCAACGCGGCCAACAATTTTACCGGTTTAATTATGCATTTAGAGTCACTGCCCAAATCAGTGACTGAGGCACCTTGGCCAGAACTGAATCAACTTACCGTGCTTGATATAGTGGTGAATGACGAACTACGTGAAGACTTTATTTGGCAGTGTCACAACATACTTATTTTTAATGCCTTATACGACAATGTAGTGGGGAGTTTGGCGTCGATTGCCAAAGAAGCCATGATGGCAAAAAGTTTGTCACGTTCATCCGTTGATAAGTTATTGCATAAATCAATTGATAACGCCCTATCCACCAATGACAAAGTGAACGACAAAGCCAAGTTTTATAAGTGGTTAAAATACTTTATGGCACAGTCAAACCGCGCACAGTTGTTAACCCGCGTTGAACAATGGAAAAGTGTTGGTTTCCCGCAGTTAAATGATTCACTTTTTGTTATTTTGACCTATTTCTTTGAAAGTCTATTACCAGAATACTTTGACAGTGAAGACGAACACGGTAAATACACTGGCACCATTAATCCAGTGCGTATTGGTCGTCGTAAAGATTTCTGGAACCGCTTGACCATGGGCTACCAAGATCTACTCATCCAAAGAGTACTTCGTGAAGAGAAAAAACACGGGAGAATGGGCTGGGAAAATGTCATTAAGCAGTTTTTCACCAAGTTTACTGAAATTGGTGCTGACAAGATGTCGGCAAATTTGCTTAACTTCCCCGGTTTCCGTTTATCTATCGAAGATGCCATTGAAAAGAACATCCGCCCTTGTGGATTGATCACGGGTTTAGCTGACTTCAATAACAACGGCAGTAAAATACGAGTAGGCGTAGCAGTGTCAAATACCGCGTTTCAAGCGGGCGCATTTGATATGGCTAGTGCAGAAAAATTCTGCTCATTATTGATCGAATGTGCAAAACGTAAGTTGCCGGTGATTTGTTTTATCAGCTCCGGTGGTATGCAAACCAAAGAGGGCGCGGCAGCCTTGTTTTCAATGGCTGTAGTGAATGACCGAATGACCCGTTTTATTCGTGATAACGAATTACCGGTCTTGATGTTTGGTTTTGGCGACTGCACCGGTGGTGCCCAAGCGAGTTTGGTTACCCATCCATTGGCCCAAACTTACTATTTGTCTGGCACCAATATGCCTTTTGCCGGTCAAATGGTAGTCCCAGCTTACCTACCTTCCACAGCAACCTTGTCTAACTATCTCTCTAAAGTACCTGGCGCTATGGCGGCCTTGGTGCATAACCCCTTTAGCGATAACTTAGACACTCTGCTATCAGATATTGATCCTGTTATGCCTTTGCCCACGGTGAAAATTGAGGATGTGATCGCTAAAGCGGTATCAACACTGGTGCCTGAAGTAGTTGAATTAGAAGAAGTGATTGTCCAAGACGATCCTCGTGCGCTAATGAAACCCATTGAAAAAGTATTGGTCCATGCTCGCGGCTGTACGGCAGTGAAATTGATCCGTAAAGCCCATGATAACAACATCAATGTAGTATTAGTCGCTTCTGACCCTGACATGACATCTGTTCCAGCAGAGATGCTTAAGAGCACGGATAAGCTGGTGTGTATTGGTGGTAACACCTCTGACGAAAGTTACTTAAATGCCTATTCCGTCCTAAAAGTGGCTGAATATGAAAAAGTAGACGCCCTACATCCTGGCATAGGATTCTTGTCAGAAAGCCCACAATTTGCGGCCTTGTGTGTCAACAATGGGGTTAACTTTGTTGGCCCAAGCGTGCACTCAATGACAACTATGGGTAATAAATCCAATGCTATCCACACCTCTCAAGCGCAGAATGTGCCCGTTGTACCGGGTAGTCACGGGATCTTATCTAACGCCGAACAAGCCGTAAATGTCGCCTTAGAAATTGGTTATCCAGTATTATTAAAAGCAGTACAAGGTGGTGGCGGTAAAGGTATTCAGGTGGTTAGACGCGCCGAAGACATGATTGGCTTCTTCCAGAAAACCGCCCAAGAAGCTGCCGCAGCCTTTGGCAATGGTGATTTATATTTAGAAAAATATGTGACGTCACTGCGTCATATTGAAGTGCAATTATTGCGCGATCAGTTTGGCAATACCAAAGTGCTAGGTATTCGCGACTGTTCAGTACAGCGCAACAATCAAAAAGTCATTGAAGAGTCGGGTTCAACCATGTTGCCCGAAGAGCTTAAGCAACGCGTCATGGAATATACCCGTGCCTTGGGTGAAGCCACCGATTACATGGGTGCAGGTACGGTTGAGTTTATCTATAACCTAGATGCCAATGAAGTGTACTTCATGGAAATGAATACCCGTTTACAAGTTGAACATCCTGTTACTGAAGCAACATCGGGTATCGATATTGTTAGCGCGCAGTTTGATATTGCCGCGGGCCGTTCAATTGAAAAACTCGAACCGGTCGACCATGGTTACGCTATGGAAGTGCGGGTTACTGCCGAAAAAGCCGCCCTTGATAGCAACGGTATTCTGCAGCTTATACCTAATCCGGGTAAGATCATTGAATGTGTAATGCCGCAACGGGATGATGTAGAGATAATTTCCATAGCCGCAGCCGGTAAAGAAATATCTCCCTACTACGATAGTTTAATCGCTCAGTTGATTATTCGTGGCACAGACCGCGCTGACGTTGTGGCTAAAATGTATGCCTACCTAGATAGTGTAATCATTAAAGGCATCGCTACTAACATTCCTTTGTTAAAACGTATCCTCAATGATGCAACGTTCAAAGACGGGGTATATGACACTAATTACTTGCCACGCTTAATGGCAGAGTTAGATCCTGTAGTCCTAATAGCAGAAATGGAAGCCGCCGCAGAAGCCATGGAAGTGGACACTGAATCATTGCGAGTAGGTGAAAGCAACGAACTGAAAGTACTCGCGCAAGGCGCGGGAATTTTCTACACCACCCCAGCCCAAGGTGAAGCTGAGTTTGTCAAAGAAGGTGACATCGTCACAGTAGAACAAACACTGGCCTTGATGGAAGCCATGAAAATGTTCTCGCAAGTCACCTTAGCGGGCTTTAACCGTCAAACAGGAGTGTTGTATCCTGAAGACCAAAAATACCGTATTGAGCGCATCCTCAATAGTAATGGTCAGCAGGTTTCCCAGGGTGACTTACTGTTTGTGGTATCACCCGTCGAAAACTAAGTAAAAGTAAAAGTTAAAACAAACACCCACCCTTTGGTGGGTGTTTGCGTAATGAGCATTTTTCACTTTGATTACTACCGCAGGGGCTTTATCCTATCGTTATAGTTTTTCGTTTATCTGCAAGTTTTGGTTTATTTAAATGACAGCGTTAAGACCACTTTTCAATAGCACCGCATCAGACACTCACAGTGACCCTTTGCAACAATCCCTAATCAATATTTGGTCAAAAATTGAGAAAAAACAAAAGCGTAATCAAACCTTTTTAGACAAAAAGGAAAAAATATTTGCAGAGTTCAAAACAAAGGTATTACCTTTAGAACATAAAAATACTAAACAAGCTTATGATTTTATAGAATTTTTAATAAGCTTCATTGGGCGTAAGTCCTTTTCAGATTACCAGCACGAAGAGTTACTTGACTGGATTGCCAGTAACCTAGAGTACCTGCGCTCACATCCATTTGTAGGTGAGGTTAAGCTTGATGCCTTGCAAAATAAGTTTAATGAAGCCCTTACAGAATTTAGCCAATCTGAACCCGCTGACATTGACCCACAGGAAATTGAACGGGTACGCCACAGCCTTGAAACTATTTTTGCTGGAAAGCTGCAACTCTCAGACGATGAAATTATTGCACTGATTAAAGACCCAAGTCTAATGGATGACTATGTTGAGCAGATGCAACAAAACTGGGATGAAGAGCAGCAATCCGCAGGCAAAACCCACCAAGATAAGCCTTTCGAGGATCTATTTGGTCAGCAAACAGAAGAAGAGAATGGGCAGTATCATGCACCACAGGATGATAGGCAAAAAGACTTAGATAAACTGTTTAAAGGAGGCCAGTTAAACAAAATATACAAACGCTTAGCCTCACTGTTACACCCTGATAAAGAGCAAGACCCAGTAAAAAAAGCCCAGAAACATGTCATCATGCAAACCTTATCCGAAGCCCGCAAAAACAAAGATGCCTTCACCTTGTTACAGCTTTATCAAACCTATATTAACGATGGAGAATTTAGCTTCGACACCGACACATTGCACTCAATGCAAGCCCTACTCAGAGCAAAATTGCACCGTTTAGATGATGAACTGCATGCAGAAAAGTCGAATAGCGATGTGTCTACCTTGGTGTGGCGTAAATTTTCTGAGCGCAGTAATAAGCTGACCGAACAAAATTTTAAAACCCATATTTCAGCCCTCAAACGGGAATATCGCGAACAGCAAAGCATCATGCAACAAAATCAAAC
>Ga0163215_100447_pt1 | contig 70293 bp, 61 predicted proteins | sample SynspAceP_FD_185934 | JGI IMG/M metagenome (GOLD analysis project Ga0163215, IMG submission 185934) | Saline lake microbial communities from Ace Lake in Antarctica - Synechococcus sp. Ace-P (Hybrid Assembly) | ecosystem: Environmental > Aquatic > Non-marine Saline and Alkaline > Saline | place... | reverse complement strand
GCTTTCCTTGGCATGATTTGCATAGTTCAAACCAACACAAAAGTAGTTGGGAACCGAGCCGACACAGGCACCAATGCGGGGCTGACCATCCACCATTGGAAGGCTGCCTGGATCGAGTTCGCGCAGATGGGCAAGGCTCTCAGGCGTCAACGTTGCCGGCTCGATATCATGCAGGTGCCCGGACAAGTCGCGCAACGCGCCGTCACTATCGAGTATGCCTGGTTTTTCAGCGCCCAGCGCCCCGTAACGTACGAGTTTCATGTCCCGCTCCCTTTTGCTTTTATACTGCTATTGTTCTATTTCGTTGATTTTGGCCGCCTCTATGGCACAGGCAAGGATGCCTGCCAATGACCGGAGCTCTTTTTGCACGACAATGCGGCTACAAGCGGGCTGCGAACAGGCCGCTAGGATTTGTGTTGAAAACCGGTTGTAAAAACAAAACATGCCCAGGCAAAACCTGGCAAAACAGGGCAAAAAACCTGGCGAAAGATTTCTCTCTCCGCCAGGTTTTGCCAGTTTCTTCGGGCCTGATCCTAATCGCGTTCTGCGGATGCTGCCCACAAATTGATGTCAGCTTCTTTGGCATGACCATCGATCAGTGCCAACTCTTCGTCGGTGAAGTCTGATTTATCGAGCGCTGCCACACAATCTACAATCTGTTCCGGACGGCTGGCTCCAATGAGCGCGGTCGTTACCCGCCCGCCGCGCAGAACCCAGGCTATGGCCATTTGGGCCAGTGTCTGTCCACGGCTTTGCGCAATATCGTTAAGTGCCCGTATGTTCGACAGGGTTTTCTCATTGAGGAAACCAGGATCAAGAGATGAGTCTTGTGCCGCGCGACTGTCAGTGGGTATGCCACCCAGATATTTGTTGGTCAGCATTCCCTGCGCCAAGGGCGAGAACACAATTGATCCGACACCCAGATCATCAAGCGTATCCAGAAGTCCATCCTCTTCAACCCAACGATTGATCATGGAATAGCTGGGCTGATGAATGAGGCAAGGCGTGCCGAGATCATTCAGAATTTTAACCGCTTCCCGTGTGCGCTGAGAATTGTAGGACGAAATGCCGATATATTGCGCCCGGCCCGATCGTACAATGTGATCCAGAGCGCCCATGGTTTCTTCCAGTGGCGTGTTTGGGTCAAAACGGTGAGAATAAAAGATGTCCACATAATCGAGGCCCATGCGCTTCAGGCTCTGATCGCAGCTGGCGATTACATATTTACGACTGCCCCATTCACCATAGGGCCCCGGCCACATGCGGTAGCCAGCCTTTGATGAAATGATCAACTCATCACGAAGACCACGAAAGTCATTTTTCAGAATGTCGCCAAATGCGATTTCGGCTGACCCGGGAGGCGGGCCGTAATTGTTGGCCAGATCGAAATGGGTAATGCCGCAGTCCAATGCCTGCCGGCACAAAGCCTGTTTCGTTGCGTGCGGTGTTTCATCACCATAATTGTGCCACAGCCCAAATGACAATGCTGGCAGTCTCAGCCCGCTTTTGCCAACGCGATTGTAGCGCATTTTGTCATAGCGATTTTCGTTGGGAAACCAGTTCATATGTGGGGTCCTACTTCAAAAGTGCTTCGGCCTCAGCAATGCCAAGTGCTGCAGGGCGACTGCATGTGGTGCTCATGGCTACAAATTCGCCAGTCTCACCGGATTTCAGGATCGAGGTCATAACATCGACCGCGTGTAATGCGCGTTCAAGGGAACAACGATGGTCCCGTCCATCCATAATGGCCATTGCCATGTCTGCCAACCCGGCAGCACGGTAATTTGCCCGACCGACGCCTTTATCCTCCTGATTGTTGACACCAAAAGGATGATCCCAATCAGGCAAAGGAACTACTTCGGAGAAATCAGCGCCGCCTGCTGAAACGGCACCACCAAAGAAATTCGGATCAGGCAGATAGACCGATCCGCCGGTGCCATACAGCTCCATTTCGGAATGCTGGTGGGCCCAAACATCCCAGCTGGACAACATGGTGATGGTTGCACCCTGTTCAAATTCCAACAAGGCGTGGACATTGGTTGGCGTATCTACCGGGATGGTTTCCCCCGCACGTGGTTCACTGGAAATCGTTCGGGTCTTGGAAGCCATCGATGTCAGCGCTGCCACACGTTTGACGGGTCCCAGCAGATTGATCAAATTTGCAATGTAATAGGGACCAACGTCCAGAACGGGCCCGGCACCGGGTTGAAAAAAGAAATCCGGATTTGGATGCCAGTGCTCCATGCCATGACTCATAACAATGGCTGTTCCGGATGTGATTTTTCCCACAGCGCCACTGTCAATATGCGCTCTTGCTTGCTGATGAGCACCACCAAGAAATGTATCGGGCGTTGATCCGACCGATAGCCCATTCTGGGCTGCAAGGTCTCTCAGGTCTTTACCCTCTTCAAGGGTCAGTACCACAGGCTTTTCCGAGTAGGCATGTTTACCCGCCTGCAAAATTTGTTTTGTCACGCTGTAATGCGCTTCAGGTACGGTTAGATTGACAATTATGTCGATGTCGTTGGCCGCCATCAACTGCTCAACTGTCTCCGCGCGCACGCCAAACTCGTCAGCTCTCGCATTTGCCGCAGTCATGTTAAGATCAGCACAAGCTCTGATTTCAATGCCTTTGAAAAGCGGCCCCAACGTCAAATAGGTTGTCGAGATATTTCCGCATCCGATGATGCCTACTCCAAGTATACTCATGGAAAACCCTTTCAGAATTTGTTTGCAGCGGTAAGTGAGCGTTCCGCAAAACGCCTGTCGTCGCTTGGATTGTCATGTTCCATCACAAACGCTTCGGCCTTTGTCTTGCGCAGAGCAGCCATAATGGCCGGCCAGTCCATAGTGCCGTCTCCAACATCAGCCCAGCCATCTTCATCAGCCTTTTCACCTTCCGGCGCGATGTCTTTGATGTGAGCGGCGGTCAGCCTGTCGCTGTATTTTTCAATGTAGTCCTGCGGGTTTTTGCCACCCCGGGCAATCCAGGCAATATCAGCTTCCCAATGAAGCAAAGGACCGCCTTCAAAGATGAGATCAATCGGCAGTTCGCCTGTCGGCAGTGCGCTGAACTCAAAATCATGATTGTGCCAGCCGAAAGCAATGCCGCCATCACACAGTGGTTTTCCAGCCGCCTGCAGCCTTTTTCCAAATGCACGCCAGCCATCCGCATCAGTGGGGCGTTGGACAGCTGCCAGATGGGGTACGAAGATGGACTTTATGCCAAGTAAATTCGCAATTTCAATGACTTGTCCCGGTTCGTTCTCAACCAGATTCAAGTCCATATGAGTGGTTGGCATGGCGAGACCGCTATCTGCCAGATCAGCCATGAGACCATCGATAGCTGCCTTGCTGGCGTAGAGCCCGCCATATCCTTCAACAGATTTGTAGCCAAGATCGGCCAACATGGCGAATGTATTGCTCAACGGCGTGAAATTGCGGGAGCTGTAGAGCTGATAGGAAAAATCGGTCATGTCATATTCTCCTTGAGGTGCGGGCAGTTCGCGTCATGCGGTGCCGTGGGTCGCAGTGAAAAGATTTCTCACTGTAATTTCGGGTTTCTTGTCTGACAGATTTGGTGTGAAGTGCAGGGTCTTTTTGCGGCCCGGCAGCATGGTGAAGGCATTATCAGAAAATCGCCCAGCGCTATCGGCTTCCAGCGCCACGAAGAGCGCGAGCGTTTGGCAGGTCAACGTCACCTCCCAATCTTCGCCAGACGGCGCAATGTCAAATTCGATTTCTGGGTTCTGGAGATCCAGCGTCTTATAGGGTTCGTTGGTGAAATGGTCATTGTGAATAATGCCATCTGGCCCAGCCCATTCAAAATAAAGGATCTCACCAACCAGAAGGTCTTGTTTTGGCACGTTTAGCAGAACAGCATTTTCAACAGAATTGATGCTCCGATGCCCCATTCCGAGCTCGCGCTGCGTTCCAGACATCGACACAGCATAGGCGGTAACGCGAAGCCCTCGCTCACCGCGCAGGTCGTTGATCGCAATCAATGCAATATTATCGTCGGTTGGGACCGCAACCACGACTTCCGGCGCGAAGAACTGTTTGGCCATATGGTGCAACAGCTTCCAATTGCCGCCATAGTCCAGACTGGACCAGCTTGCCACTGGCCATGTGTCATTCAACTGCCAATAAAGTGCTCCCATGCAGTGCGGCTTGATGCTGCGCCAGTAATCGACTGCAGTCTTGATGGCCAAGCCCTGTTGAACCTGGCTGAGATAAACGAAATTCTCAAATCCGACCGGAAACCGGAAATAGCGAAACATGGTCTCAGCGATCCGCGCATTCCCGCCCGCGTTCTTCTGATGGCTTTCCATGACGGGTGAGGCAATATTCCAGTCTTTCTCGTCGGCAAAATCACGAATGACATTCATCGACGGGAAGGACTGAAACCCGAATTCTGAACAAAACCGTGGTTTCACATCGCGATAGTGAGAAAAGTCCTTACCTTCATGCCAGACCGACCAGAAATGCATATCTCCGGAGCTGTCATCGTGCCAGGCATCGCCAAAGTTCATGGGTCCGGGTGATGGGCTGGAAGGCCACCAATTGGCATTTGGCAGCGTTTCTTTAAAAGCCGTCTCAACCTTACGATTTAACCGATCATAGCTGACCAGATAGCGGTCTCTGTCTTTTCGACTTTCCTCAAACCAGGTGAGTGCGCCAATCAGTTCATTGTCACCGCACCAAAGTGCAATTGAAGCGTGGTGCCCCAGACGCGCTGTCTGCTCGCGAACCTCAGCATCAACTTCTGCCAGAAACGCCGGTGTTGAAGGGTAGAGATTGCAGGCGAACATGAAATCGTGCCAGATCAAGAGGCCCATTTCATCGCAAAAATCATAGAAATAATCCGGCTCATACCGTCCGCCGCCCCAGACCCGGATCATATTCATGTTGGCATCAACTGCGGACTGAAGGAGCGCGCGCGTCTTCTCTTGTGTGATGCGGCCCGGCAGCGCGTCAGCAGGAATCCAGTCTGCTCCACGCATGAAGGTGTCGTGATCGTTGACGCGGAATTTGAACCCCAGGCCAGCAGCATCCGTTTCTGTCACCAGATCGATAGAGCGCAATCCGACACGCCTTGTTTGGGTCTCATCATCCAACGTGACTGTCAAATCGTGCAAAACCTGATCACCAAGTCCAGCGGGCCACCACAGTTCCGGGTTGTTGAGCGAGAATTCTGCGGTTGCCGTGTTATCGACAACTTCAATTGTGCGGTTTTCACCGGCAAATTCTACATTGAGACTCCCGCCGCCACCCTGCCCGATTATTGCCACCGTCACTGTTACGTCGGCGCGCTCATTGGTGCAGACTTGGTCAACTCTGATCTGCCCTATGGCAGAGGGGCGATTTTGCACCAATTCCATGCGGCCATAAACACCAAGGGGAGCAAGTGCAATATTCCAGTCCCATCCGAAATCGCATTGAACCTTCCGCAGCATATTGCCATTAGGAATCGGGCAATTTTCCTTATGCCACGGAACATAAAATGGTTGCTCTTCCTGCAATTCTGAGGCGATACGAGGAGATGAAGCAAACCGTATTGTGATTTCATTTTCGCCGGACAAAAGAGTTTCTGAAACATCGATTGTGTAAGTTCGGAAGCTGTTCTGGGTGGTCGCCACGACCGCCCTGTTGATGCTGACCTCAGCAATTGTGTCCACATCCTGCAAAATGAGAGACAGATCGGTATTGTCGGTGTGGAAGGTGCGGCTGATAATCCAGTCACGTTCCGCGATCCAGCGCACTTCATATTCGTTTTGTCCGCTATATGGATCCGGCACAAATTGCGCATGTTGAAGTGCGCTCACGACATCGCCCGGGAGCATCATCGGCAGGGAATAGGACCCCTGCTGGTCGCAAAGCAACCATTCGCCAGATAAGTCAATCATGTTGAACTCTTAATTGTGACGCTGCGTCTTTGCGCCTACAGGCGCAACTCAGTCGTTTTGTCGAATAATGAGGCACGTTTCGGATCGAACCCGATTTTCAAATCATCGCCCGTTGCAACCGACGCCTGGCCATCCATTCTGAACCGGAACGGTGTGCCGTTAATCTTGGTCCAGACCAGCGTGTCAGAACCCATTGGTTCAACAATATCAACATGTGTATTGATACTGAATGGCGCGTCCTCATTGACTAAAACGTGCTCCGGGCGGATTCCGAACCATGCGGTGGATTTAGGGCTGTCATCTGAAAAATCATAGCTAGACAAATCAACACTCATGTCCCCGCTGATGAATTGCCCGTTGGTGACTTCGCCTTCAAAGAAATTCATTGACGGTGAGCCTATAAAATCAGCGACATATTTGTTGACTGGCCGATTATAAATTTCCTGCGGGCTGTCCAACTGTTGAATCAGGCCGTCTTTCATGATGGCAATTCGGTCAGCCAGTGTCATCGCCTCGATCTGATCATGAGTGACATAGATCATCGTATTTTTGAGGCGTTCATGCAGCACTTTCAACTCGACGCGCAGATCAGCACGCAGTTTTGCATCCAGATTGGACAGAGGTTCATCGAAAAGGAAAACATCCACATCGCGCACCAATGCGCGGCCAATGGCAACACGCTGACGCTGACCACCGGACAAGGCCGCAGGTTTACGGTGCAGCAAGGGTTCAATTTGGAGAATTTCTGCGGCCTTGGTAACGCGTGCCTCTATCTCGTCCTTTGGCATTTTTGCGTTTTTCAGCCCGAACGTCAGATTCCCGCGAACGGTCATCTGTGGATAAAGTGCGTAGGATTGAAATACCATGCCAATTCCGCGTTCGGATGGTTGTTCCCAGGTGACATTTTTATCGTTTATGAATATCTGCCCATCCGACACATCAAGAAGCCCTGCGATGCAATTAAGCAGAGTGGATTTGCCACAGCCTGACGCACCCAGAAGGACCAGAAACTCCCCCTGCCCGATATCCAGATTGAGATCTTTCAAGACTTTGACTGAGCCAAATTCCAGATCGAGATGTTTGATAGATACGCTTGGATTTTCCATTATTCTCAGCCCTTCACGGCGCCCGCAGCAATGCCGCGTACGAACATTTTACCGGATACAAAATAGACGAATAGCGGCACCAGGCCTGTCAGCAGGGTGGCTGCCATGTTGACATTATATTCCTTCACACCCTGCACCGAATTCACGATGTTATTCAGTTGGACAGTCATCGGATAGTTTTCCGGTTTGGTGTAGATCACGCCGAAAAGAAAATCATTCCAGATACCCGTTACCTGCAGGATGATGGCAACCACGAAAATCGGCAGAGACATTGGCAGCATGATCCGGAAATAGATTCCCCAGAATCCGGCACCATCAACGCGTGCCGCCTTGAACAACTCTTCCGGAATAGAGCTGAAATAGTTCCGGAACAAAAGGGTGAGAATGGGCATGCCAAAAATGGTGTGGACGATCACCAGACCACCCAGTTTGGTGTAGAGGCCCATCTCGCGCAGGATGATTACAATCGGATAGATCATGACCTGATAAGGAATGAACGCCCCGAAGATCAGAATTGTGAAGAAGATATTCGCTCCCTTGAAGCGCCAATTCGCCAAAGCATAGCCATTTACAGAAGCGATCAATATGGAAATCGCGACGGATGGAACCATGATGCGTACGGAATTCCAGAAACCGCGCGACAGGCCATCGCAATTTAAACCCGTGCAGGCTTCCGACCATGCCTTGACCCATGGTTCAAAAGTGATTTCCACCGGCGGCGAAAATATATTGCCCAGCCGAATTTCAGGCAGGCCCTTCAGGGATGTCACCACCATCACATAAAGCGGCAGAAGATAATATAACGCTATGATGAACAAGGTGCCGTACAGCATGATGTTTCGCGGAGAGAGCATGCGGGTCGGCTTGCGCCCCCTTGGCCCGTCCATAGTCTTCATTTGTGAGTTGGTTGCGGATGTGTCAGCCACGAGATCGCTCCCCTTTGAATTCGAGGTAAGCCCATGGGACAACGATAACCAAAACCGATAGAAGCATCATCGTGGAGGCAGCAAACCCCTGACCCAAATTTTGATTTTGGAACATGTAATCATAGACGTATTTGGCAGGCACTTCGGAGGCAATACCTGGCCCGCCGGATGTTTGAGCCACGACAAGGTCGTAGACTTTGACGATGCCTGACGCGATAATGACGAGGGTCGTGATAAACACCGGACGCATCATCGGGATGACAATGAACAGATACGTTTTCCACATAGGAATGCCATCGACCCGGGCCGCCTTCCAGATGTCCTCATCAATACCGCGCAGGCCCGCCAGCATCAGGCACATGATCAATCCAGTGCCTTGCCAAAGACCGGCAATCAGAACGCCGTATATAACGAGGTCCTGATCATATAAGGGGTTGAAAACAAAATTCTCAAATCCCAGATCGCGGACTATTTTCTCAATGCCGAATTCCGGATTCAATATCCACTGCCACACAAGTCCGGTGACGATAAAGCTCAAGGCGAAGGGGTACAGAAAAATGGACCTGAATGTATTTTCAAAACGAATCTTCTGGTCCAGCATGGCTGCCAACAGAAAGCCGATGGTCAAAGAAAAAACCATCGAGCAAAAGCCGTAGATGGCCAAATTCTCGACAGAGATCAGCCAGCGATTTTGACTCCACAGACGCTCATATTGATCCAAACCAACAAATTTGGTGCTGGGCAGGAGTTTTGACTTTGTGAAAGAATGAAAAACTGTCCACAAAGTTGCTCCGACAAAGATCACCAGCGCCGTCAGAACCATAGGAATGGCAGCAATCTTGGCGCTCATATTGCGGAATAATTGTGTTGGTCGCCCGGCTTGCGCCATGCCCCTTCTCCCCACCTGAAGACAAGTTTGTAAATTAACTTTTTGGAAAACCGCCGAGCCAGCTTCTGTGCCCGGAAAACCGACCCGAAATTCCCGGGTCGGTCATTTTTATTATGAAGATGTTAGTCAGCGTCTTTGATGATCGAAACGTAACGTTCCTGCGCATCAGCTGCTGTGATGTCCGTATTGTTCCAGAATTCAACCATCAGATCTTTGATCTGACCGTCTGTATCTGCTGACAAAACATTCACTCCGTCTGGGAGTACATTACCTGCGGCAAGGATCTTGAGGCCCTTCTTCATGCAGTCATTGGCTGCTGCCAGATCAACATCCCCACGAATTGGCAAAGATCCCTTCTTCAGATTAAAGGCGACCTGTACTTCTTTTGAAATCATCTGTGACGCCATCCGCTTTTGAGCGGCTGTAATCTCAGGATCATCATTTTTTGGGAAGTAGAATGCATCACCGCCGGTGGCGATCACTTCATTCACGCCGAGACCCGGCAGGCAAGTGTAGTCTTCACCAGCTACCTGATTAGCGACCTGGAATTCACCCTGTGCCCAATCGCCCATGATCTGACCACCGGCCTTGGCTGTGATCACCATATTGGTGGCCTGATTCCAGTCCTGAACATTTGAGCCCTCGGACAAGGACCGCGCAGCCGCATAGGCTTCAAAAACAGCAGTCGCTTCCGAACTGGCAGCAACGTCGGCATCCTTGTCAGACAAGATGCTCTTGAACATCTCCATCCCACCGACGGCCACCATTATGGTGTCGAAGGCAAGCTGTGTCTGCCAGGATTGCTGACCCATGGCCAGCGGAACGACGTCCGCTTCACGCAATTTTGGCGCTGAAGCAACAAATTCGTCCCAATTCGTTGGCACTGCAACGCCTGCTTTTTTATAAGCCTCATGGCTAAGCCACAGCCATTGTGGTGAGTGAATATTGACTGGAACACAATAAATTTTGCCGTCCACTGTGCAACTGTCGAGCAAACGCACCGGGTTCACCACATCGCGCCAGCCTTCAGCTTCCGCGATTTCTGTCAGATCCAGCATCAAACCGGCTTCCACCAGTTCTTCAGCCTGACGGCCGTGGTTCAACTGGGTCGCGCCCATAGGGTCGCCACCGATAATACGAGAAATAATAATAGGGCGGGCAACGCCGCCGGACCCGGCAATTGCGCCATCAACCCATTTGTCTCCACCATCGTTAAAGGCTTTGGCAAATTCGGCCACGGCAGCAGCTTCGCCACCTGAGGTCCACCAATGAGTTACTTCCAAATCAGTCGCTTGCGCGGCCAGTGGAATTCCCGCAGTGAGCATCAATGCGGCAGCTAGTGTTTTAAGTTTCATTTTTTCCTCCCAGGTGAAACTATAACGTTATAGTAGGACGCTATAACGATTTAGATTACGAATCAATCTAGTATTTTTAAATTTTTGGATCATGCTAAAATGTGTGTATGAACAGGTGATGGAACCGACTGACTGGCGCTTCAGCGGCAAAACCGATATAGACTGCGCGCGTTATCGAAAGCAGAAGTATGGATACCAACCAGCCGCACAACAAAGCCGAAAAATCGGAAGCGGAGAGCGCCGGTTCAGATCGCCGTCTGCCCAAACGACCGACCCTGAAAACAATAGCGGTGATTACCGGACTGTCGATTGCAACAGTGTCGCGGGCATTGAAAGATGCATCCGATATCGGTGAGGCGACAAAGCGACGGGTACGCGAAGTTGCAAATGAGGTTGGCTATCGCCCTAACCGCGCCGGGGTGCGTCTGCGCACGGGCAAAACCAATGTAATTTGCCTGGTGATGTCGGCTGAAAGCCACGTTATGAATCATACGGCACAGCTGATTTACTCAATTTCATCAGCGCTCAGAAATACGCCCTATCATCTTAACGTCACGCCCTATTCTGCAGATGATGATCCCATGGAGCCCGTTCGGTACATTGTTGAGACCGGCTCTGCGGACGGGGTCATTCTGAACCAGATAGAACCGGATGACCCGCGCATCGGCTATCTGAGTAAACACGGTATTCCCTTCGCCACACATGGCCGCACCGAAATGGGGATCGCTCACCCTTATTTTGATTTCGACAATGAGCGTTTTTCCGAATTGGGCGTGGAAAAACTGGTGTCCCTTGGCCGCAAAAACCTTGCCTTGTTGTCACCACCACCGGATCAGACTTACGGCAAGCATATGATTAGTGGTTTCGGTACAGCAGCAGAGCGGCTGGGAGCAGATCATAGAACTCTGGAATTGGTTACCAGCGACAGCAATATGGCCGAGATTGAAGCGGCCATTTCCAATACCATGCAAGGCCCTAATCCGCCGGACGGCTTTATCAGCGGCGGCACCAGCGGCGCTATGGCGATTGTGAATGCCGTTGAGAGTGAGGGTCTGCAACTCGGCACAGATGTAGATCTTGTGGCCAAGGAAGCGCTTCATTTTCTGATACATTTCCGAAAGGAAATTATTGTGGTGCGGGAGAATGTCAGCCAGGCAGGTGCATTTCTGGTTAAAGCATTGACGGCTTCAATTGAAAAAGACGGGCTGCCACAGCAGGGTCTGGAAATACCCGAACTAGAGCTGTGAAACTTCAGGGTTCCTGAAGTGTTACCCGCCAACAGCCAATAAAATGACGCCGCCCGCCACTATCGTGGCCGCCAGCATACGCAATTTCCACGGTCGTTCCTTGAACCAGATTACGCCGATGAGTGCTGCGATGATGACACTGGATTCGCGAATCGCGGAAACTGTGCCAAGGCTCGTAAGACTCTTGGCATAAATCGCGAGACCATACGCGACCGCAGATAACAGTCCCCCGCCAATACCAATGGTCAGAATTTTGGTTTGAATACCGCTCAAGTGCTTCCGACGATAAACGATGAAAAATACGCCCGGAATGCACTCCAGTAAAAACAACCAGCCAATATAGCCGAGCGGACTCTGGGATGCGCGCACGCCCAGACCATCCACGATCGAATAGGATGCAATGGCAATGCCGGTCAAAACAGCGGCAGAAATAGCCTGAGCACTTGCCGCATTGTGCCTGCGCCCGAAAAACAAAACACTGATGCCAAAGGACACCAGCAGAATACCTGCCCAGGCAATTGGCGGCAGAAACTCATCTGCAAAAACCTGCGCGCCCAAGGCCACCAGGACCGGAGCAATCCCCCTGGCGATTGGATAGACCTGACTGAGATCACCGTGTCGATAAGCCCACAGCAAAAATCCGTAATAGAAGAAATGGATGAAGGTTGAAGCAATGATGAACGGCCAGGCTTCTGCCGCCGGGGGAGCATACAGAAGAATCAGTACCAGACCCAGCCCAGCATGCCCCAGATTGAGCAGTCCCATCGCAAGGGCCCGGTCGGCGGAGCCCTTTATGATCGCATTCCATGTTGCATGCAGGACCGCCGCCGAAAGAATCAGGCTGAGCGCAAGAAGTGACGGGGGTCCTGTCATGACTAGCGGGCGGGCGCGATGCCGCCCTCACCTATGTGCAAGTTCAGCGCGGCCAGGGCAGCGAATAAGTCTTGACGTTGGTGAAGAATTTCATCGCTTCCAAAACGCCCTCTTTCACGCCATTGCCAGAATCCTTGATACCGCCAAAAGGAGACATCTCGATGCGATATCCGGGTTGTTCCCAAATATTGACCGTGCCGACGTTCAGACCATTGATGTAAGAAATCGCGCGGTTCAGATCATTCGTGCAAACGCCCGAGGACAGACCAAACTCTGTTGAATTCGAAATCCGCATGACTTCGTCATCATTCTCCGGAACACGCACAATCGGGATGATAGGCCCGAAGGTTTCCTCATAGACCAATTCGCTGTCATGCGGCACATGATCCACTACAATCGGTGGCAACAATGCGCCACTGCGACCCGGATTATACAGCACTTTTGCGCCATGTTTTTCCGCTTCATGAACACGGGCTTCAAAGGTTTCAGCGGCTTGCGCATGGATAACACAGCCCAATTGGGTATCTGGATCCTGGGGATCACCGAAGCGAATGGCTTTGGCCTTTTCCGTGATCAGCTCCACCAATTTATCAGCGATGGAATCCTGCGCCAGAATGCGTTTGACTGCGGTGCAGCGCTGGCCCGAATTGCCCGTGGCTCCCGCAACAGCAATGGTTGCCGCTTTTTCCAGATCAGCATCTGACAGATCGTTCAGAATGATCAGCGGATCATTGCCGCCCAATTCCAGCGCGGTGCGTTTGTAGGCCGCCTTGCCAGCGATCATTTTACCGACCTTCACGCCGCCGGTGAATGTGATGATGTCGATATGCTCATTGGTGATCATCTCATCACCGATATCAGCGGGCATTCCAGTGACAATCTGGAACATCTCTTTCGGCAGACCCGCTTCATAGAGAATGTCGGCCAGTGTAATGGCAGTCAGTGGAGTCAATTCTGTCGGCTTGCAGACCATGCAATTATTGGTCGCGATTGAAGGCGCAATTTTATGCGAAACCATATTCAGCGGATGGTTGAACGGAGTGATGGCCGAGATGGCACCAACCGGTTCCCGCATGGTGTAGATCTTGCGGTCCTTGCCATGAGGCGTCAGATCGCAGGAATAAATCTGTCCGTCATCCAGTATCGCCAACTGGCCTGCCAGCATGAACACATCGTAGGCCCGGCCTGTTTCATACAATGAATGCTGTTTGCAGATGCCAAGCTCCAGGGTCAGCCAATGAGCTAGTTCTTCTCTACGCTCAACAATCAGTTGCGCAGCGCGAAAGAGTATCTGTTGACGCTCATAGCGCGTGAGGGTTGGCCGGTAATTCGCAGCTATTTCAAAGGCTTCTGCTGCATGCTCAGCAGTACCTGCAGGCACAGTGCCGATTACCTGATCGGTGTAGGGATAGCGCACTTCAACCAGATCCTTGGTGAAGACTTTTTCACCACCAATCCGCATAGCGTCATTTCGAATTTTGAAATCTGAGTTCAACATGAGGGGTTCCCAAATACGCGCGACTTAAAGCGCGGCTGCCATGCAGGCAATGTGAAAGGCGTCAAAATTGCGAAGTGTTGGCGCGTCCTGCAAATCAGGCAAAACCCGATTGACGATGAACGGCACTTCCTGTTCTGTCAGCCCACCATGCGAGCGCAGTGGTTCATCAAGCGCTGCCAGATCGTGCCGATGTGCGCTGGTGCCAAGGGTCATGTTTTCTGTTGAGATGACCACGATGTCGCCAATGCGATCATCAGGCAGTTCAAACCGCTCACAAGCCGTTTTCTTGTCAACGGCCAGCAATATCCCTTCAACACCACCAAGACGGGTGACGATCTCTGCCGCATCAACACCATCAGGCAGGTATGCTGTCGCGAATGAGCCAAGCGCGCCATGGTGCACCACATAGGGGTCCGTAATAGGCAAAATGACACGGGCGGCAGCTTCGCCAAGCCATTCATCCAGCAAATCCTGCAAATAGACGACGGCAGGGTCGCCATTTTCAAGATGTTTTGGTTTCATGCCGTGGTCAGCAGTGACCACAATAGCAGCACCTGACGCATCCAGTTCCGTCAGATATTTGTCGAACATTTCATAGAACGCATTGGCCTGAGGCACGCCCGGGGCATATTTGTGCTGCACATAATCAGTGGTGGTTAGATACATCACATCCGGCTTGAACTCTTTCAACAATTGCACACCGGCGGCGAAAACGAATTCGGATAATTCTGCTGAATAAACGTCGGGGACAGGCAATCCAAAATGTGCTGATGCATTGTCGATGCCGTGTTCAGCCACTGTCGTCGTATCGGATCGTTCCGCTGAGAAACACATGGCGCGGCCGTCTTCAAAGCTCAATCCGCTTCCAAGCAAAGCTCGCAATTTGTCTTTTGCCGTGACAATGGCAACGCGCAAGCCGGCATCAAAACAGGTTTGGAAAATTGTTGGTGCGCGCAGGAACCGCACATCGTTCATCATCACTTCCTCACCGGTTTCCGGATCATAGAGGAAGTTGCCACAAATGCCGTGGACAGACGGTGGTCGTCCGGTCGCAATCGACAAATTGTTGGGGTTGGTAAAGCTCGGGATGACACTGTGCGCCATGCGTACCGTGCCGCTTTGCTTGATGCGCTTCAAAGTCGGCATCAAACCGGCTGCAATGGCTTCATCCAGATAGGCCGGCTCGCAACCATCAAGACAAATGGCAATGGCTGGCACTTTTGGTCTGGCATAGGTGCGGTCATTGACGGTGATGTTCATGGGTGACAGATCATTCATTCTTGTTCTTTCCAAAATCTGTGTCGGCTGCGTGGTCACAACCGGTTTGAAAGGCAATTGGTAGGCCGCCTCAGGCAGCCAGTTTGGAGCGTTCCAGAAGAGCGATTTCCGGCGGTCTTGCACTATCAACGCTCAGTTCCACCAACACATCGCGCGCAGCGTCTACAACTTGCTGCATGATCGCCCCGTCCATATGGCCAATACAGCCGATGCGGAAACTGTCCACTACAGTCAGTTTTCCGGGGTAGATGATAAAACCCCGTTGTTTCATGGCGTCATAGAATTTCTGAAATTCAAAGGCGGCGTGGTCCGGGTTGAAAAAGGTCACGATGATCGGAGACAGCCATGGCTCGGTCAAAAGGGTTTCAAAACCGATATCGCGCATGCCTTTCACCAGAACATCACGGTTGTCCGTATAGCGCCGGCCCCGGCCAGCAACGCCACCCTCTTCCTTATGCAGGCGCAGCGCCTCCATAAAGGCCGCCACAACATGTGTGGGCGGCGTGAAGCGCCATTGCCCGGTTTTGTTCATGTGGGCCCATTGGGCATGGACATCGAGGCTAAGTGAGTGGCTTCGTCCCTTTGCCAACTCCAACTCACTCTTGCGGCCTATTACGAAGCCAAATCCGGGCACACCTTCAATGCACTTATTGGCTGAGGCAACAATTGCCTCATAATTAATGGCATCTACATCCACCGGCAATGCGCCAAATGCGCTCATGGAATCAATCAGCAGCTTGCGGCCTGCCTGATAAACCGTGTCCGATATTTCCTTGATCGGATTCAGGATGCCAGAGCTGGTTTCGCAATGCACCACCACGACATGACTGATTGCAGGATCTGCTTCCAGCGCCGCTGCAACCTCGGTAGCACGCGGCGGCAGATAATCACCCTTGTCGATGATCGTATGATCTCGTCCCAGATATTTCAGCGTTTCGGCAATGCGGTTGCCATAGGCTCCGTTGACCAGCACCAGCGTTTTCGACTCTCTTGGCAGAAAGGAGGCCAGCATGGCCTCAACAACAAATGTGCCACTTCCCTGAATGGGAACACAATCAAAGGCGTTGTCTGCGTCGCCAATCAAATCCAGCAAGTCAGTCCGCAATTGCGCCGTCATAGCCCGGAAGTCCCCATCCCAGGAGCCCCAGTCGCGCAGCATGGCTTCTTTGACCGAATAGGCCGTTGTCAAAGGGCCAGGCGTCAGCAAATAAGGTTCGCCCAGCGGCGGCGGGCTTATTGGGTGTTTGGGATGTGATGTCATGGGCTGAGCCTATCCGGCAGAACAATCGGGATTACGGATGGCAAAAATAGTGCCTGCCATCCCATATGTTAAATCGATAATACGTATTGAATTATCGATTTCTCAAATCCCAGTTGGATCCAGGCCCTAACTCAGACGGCTGTCCAGCAAAATTCCACGCCGCTCCAATGTCGGATAGGCAAAGGTGGCGAATCGCGAGTTGATTTCTTTCAGTGCCCGAATGGTTTCCAGATGAATGTCACTGCTGGCGCGGCTTTCAGGTGTGCCGCTGCCGAGTCGCGCCATATGCTTGTCATGGCTTTCCCGTTCCAGTTTGCGCATCACCGCCTTCTCTTCAACCAGCTTCCTGGCCGTCTCAATATCCTCGGACACCAGTACGTTAAGTGCCAATTGCATATTGGTGATGACACGGGCATGGAGCGTGGTGAGTTCTTTCCAGCCTGCTTCTGAAAACTCCAGGCCACGGCGGTGCTTTTCCGACGTCAACGGCAATAGTTCTTTTGAAATTATGTCGCCAACCCGTTCCAGACTTATGGCGACGGTGGTCAATTCCACAGCACGATTTGCTTCGTCTGATGTTAATTCGTTCTGGCTGAGTTGAGCAATGTAGAGCTTGATCTCGGTGTGGGCGCGGTTCACATCCTTGTCGAGTTCACGGATACGCTGGACCTGTTGCGGATTGGAGGCATCAAAGAAATCCATGACCGGCGTCACCATGATTTCAACAATTTCGCTCATGCGCAGCAATTCGCGGGTGACGCTGGCAAGAGCAAGGCTTGGCATTTTGAGAACTGCAGCATCCAGAGCACTTGCAGGTCGCAAGCGTTCTTGCTCGTTCTCCGGGTCTTCTTTTATGAGCCCACGCATTAGTGCCAGAACCGGCTGAATAAATGGCAGGCAGACAATCACAAGGCCAGCATTGAAAAGCAGATGAAAATTCACCAATTGGCGATCTGCTGTCGGGCCAAGCCGGTCGGTTGGAAAGTCCATGCCATATAACACGGCGAGCACCGCCAACCCTCCGACGAGACGGAACAGAAAATTACTCGCCGTCACATGGCGTGCCGGCATTTTACCACCGCGTGACAGCCATACCGCAATAAGCCCTCCACCGGCATTAGCGCCCAAAACCAGCGGCAAGCCGGCCTCAATCGGCAGAACGCTTTGCGAGCACAAGGTGGCGAACAGCAAAATGGCGGCGACACTGGAGTGGAACAAAAAGGCCAGCAAAGCGCCGCCGAAAAAGGAGATCAGCAGGTCCTCGCTCATAAAATTGACAATGCCCGGCATCCAGCTTGCTTCACGCAAGGGCGCGCTGGCGGTGCCAATCATGCCCAGCGACAACAAAATGAGCGCAATACCAATCACCACCCTGCCCAGTTGCTTGGCCAGTCGCGTATGCATTTTCAGGAACATGAAGCCGCCAATGGCCAGCAATGCAGGCATAAGCCAGCTGAGATCAAGGCTCAGAAACTGAACCACGATCGCGGTGCCAAGATCAGCGCCCAGCACAATGGTAAGCGCGGCTGCAACGCTGACCACACCGGTTGCTGCAAATCCTGAAACCAGCAGAGCAATGGCGGTGGAGCTTTGCAAAAAGATAGCGCCAACAACGCCTGCAAAAACGCTTCTAAAACGCCCTTTTCCCAACTTCACAAACAGGGAGCGCAGCATTGGGCCTGCTGCCCGCTCTATACCTGTCCGCACCATGCGGGTGGAGTAAAGCAGCAGCATTATTGCACCTGCCAATTGCACCAGGAAACCTGAGAGATGCATTGAAAATCCTATTCGCGATTCACGATCATTTTGTTTGACGGCTAATATAAACGATCTTCGCGACTACGGGAAGAGTGTTGCATTAATCAAAACGATAGTTCTTATTGCAGTATATGATTTGCTGATGGAAGTGGAGATACCCTTGCGCTACGTTCAATTGCGCGCCTTTCACTATGTGGCTTGCCATGGTGGTTTTTCTCGGGCAGCAGAAGCTCTGCATCTGACGCAGCCCGCAATTTCCGATCAAGTTCGCAAGCTTGAAACGGAATATGACGTGCGTCTGTTTAACCGACATCGCAAACAGGTGACGGTAACGGCCGCCGGCCAGGAATTGCTGGAACTGACGCGGCGCATGTTTGAGATTGAGACTCAGGCTCATGATTTGTTGTCACAAACACGCGCGCTGAAATCCGGAAATCTGCAGATCATGGCCGATTCAGCCCATCACATACTGCATATTCTTGGATCGTTTCGCGTCAGCTATCCGGATATTCACGTCTCGATACGTGTCGGCAACAGCGAAGCCGTAATTGACGCGCTTAATACCTATGAAGCAGATATTGGCGTTGTGGGAGAAGTTCCGGAAGGCCGTGACTTTGAAGTCGTGCATCTGAACTCAACCCCCATTATCGCCTTTGCGCCCAAAGACAGTGTCTATGCAGCCAAAAAGTCGATCAGCTTTCGCGAACTGGCGGAAATGCCTCTCGTGATGCGCGAAAAGGGTTCAAAAACCCGCTCCAAACTGGAGGAGTTTGCGCGCAAGAATAAAATCGATCTGCCAATCCGAATCGAAGCAGAAGGCCGAGAGGCCGTTCGCGAGATTGTTGCCGCAGGTGCTGGCGTCGGCCTCGTTTCAGAAGCCGAGTTCGGCGTTGATCAACGGCTCTGCAAGATTGAAATTGCCGACGCGAATATCACCATGGATGAAGCGTTGATCTGCCTGCGCGAGCGGTTGGACAGCAAGTTGATCCGCACATTCATGCCATATGCAAAAGCTGCAGCCATGGTTTGAATTGTGGCGGCTGGACTGCGTCGCCCTTTCGCACTTATGCCGAATCAGCCAAAAATGCTTTCACGTCTGATGCGTATGGCATCGGTGCAACCGCGCCAAAGCCCTGTGTCGAAAGAGCCGCTGCAGCGTTTGCATAGTTTGCTGCAGAAAACGGATCGGACCCGGTGACGATTTGCGACAGGAAGGCCCCGTCAAAAGTATCCCCTGCCCCCGTCGCATCCACTGCGCTGACTTTACGACCTGGTATCAGCCGGGCCTCAGATTCTGTCCCGACCAATGTGCCTTTCGGGCCCAGGGTCAGAGCCACAATTTTGGCACCCAGATCCAGATAGAATTGGACAATGGCTGCCGGCTCGGACAGGCCGGTCAGGAGTTCTGCATCATCAAGACCGGGCAAGGCGATATCACATTGCGCGACGGCTGCATGAATGACGGCTCTTGCACGTGATACAGGCCATAATTTCTCGCGCAAATTGGTGTCATAGGACACCAGACCACCAGCCTCTTTGACGATATCAATTGCTGCAAACACTGTATCTGCGGCGCTTTCTGAAATGCCCTGACTGATGCCTGACGCGTGAAGTATTTTGGCGGATTGCAAGGCGTCCTTAGGCAAATTATCCGGTGTCATCAGACTGCAGGCAGATCCAGCGCGGAAATAGCTGAACTCATGACCATCTTCACCGTGGGTGACAAAATAAATGCCGGTGTGCGCATCTGCAACTTGCTCGACATTGGACGTGCTGACCCCTTCGGATGTCCAAAGCGCCATGAAGCTGTCTCCAAACGCATCCTTGCCGATGTGAGTCAAACAGCCCGTGCTTGCGCCCTGACGCGCTGCTGCAATGGCACAATTGGATGTATCGCCGCCATGGCCCGGCAAATACATGCCGTCGGGTTGCTGATTGAACTCAAGCATGGGTTCGCCAAGGCATAAAATATCAGGGGTCATAAAGATCTCGTCTACGTGGGAGAGCGCACCTGAAGCACTCGTGTCAGCCCGTAATAGCCCATTGCTGCTGAAAAATCGATGGAGGTGGTAGGCCGGGATTCAATTCTCCGGCTGACAATGCTTGAAGGCTGTTTTTCATCAAAGGCAATGAGACCGAGGGGATCAAAATCACATCGTTCTGTCAGTGTTCTGTCAGTTGTCGCTCTTTTCCAACATCAGGAATAAGCTCTGGATCCAATTGGAATGCATGGCTTTTCAACACCGTTGAACCTCTGGTCTGCGCCGGCATTGCGAACCCCTTAAACAGTTTCGTCTTGAAGTCAGCGTCGCAGGAATGGCCCATCGCCCTAGATTAATCGTTTAATCAAAACTGTTGACAGAATCGATCTCAGGGTGATTAATCGTTTCATCAGCCGGAGAAGATATGGCCAATATCAAGCAAATTGCTGCGAGCATGGGTGTTTCGGTCGCGACCGTTTCAAATGCTCTGACCGGCAAAGGCCGTGTATCCCAGGAAATGGTGGAACGTATTCGCAAATGTGCGGATGAACTGGGTTACCGCCCTAGTCTTGCAGGCCGCGCGCTGCGCAGTGGCCAAACAGGTATCCTTGGATTGGTCATGCCTGATCTTACAAATCCGCTTTTTCCGCGCATTGCGCAGCACCTGTCTCTGGAGGCCGACAACCGCCAATTGAGTATTCTGATCGCAGATTCTCGCGGAAATGCCCTGGAACAAAGTCAGGCCATGAGGCGGCTTGTTGATCGCGGGGTCGATGGTTTGCTTATTGTGCCGCAAAAGGGCACGTCCCCGGATGCTCAACCGGTGCCCACGGTTATCATCAATACAGCTTCCGATCCGCGAAACATCGTTTCGGCAGATCATACAGGCGGCGGCAAACTGATCGCAACACATATCGCTGGCCTGGGACACCGAAAAGTGGCGATGCTGGGCGCTGATCCTGTGTCCGAAGTGCAAGGCGATAGAATTGATGGGATGATATCCGGCCTGGCCGGCGCGGCTGAATTCCAGGTTTTTTGGAGTCAGGACGGTCTTGGCAATCAGATCCGTTCGGTTGAAACAGGCGTGACCGCTATTATGGCCACATCAGACCTGCTGGCTCTCAGCACGCATTCGCATTTAACACGCGCCGGGTTTTCTGTTCCCGATGACGTAAGTCTGACGGGATTTGATGATTTGCCTTTGGCGACAGCCATGCATCCGATGCTCACCACCGTTGCGCAGGATGTCGCGCAAATCGCGGAACGTGCCATCGACGTCCTTACGCTGGCCATCAGCGGAGAAAGCCTGCCAGATATGGGAACAACAATACCCATGCATCTGGTGGTCCGAAATTCGACAGCGAAGCCAAGACACACTCCCAATCCAAACCTCACTTTCAAACAGGAGATTTCTCAATGAAAGCCGCACTAACTGTAGCAGCACTGTCCTGCGCACTTGCCTCGACGGCATTCGCGCAAGACAAAACCCTGACCATTTCGGTCTATTCCTTTGCACAAGACGCTTACAAAGAAGCGCTTTACGATCCATTCGAAGCTATTTGCGGCTGTGAACTGGTTATCGAAACCGGTAACAGCGTCGAGCGCATGGCCAAGATCGAAGCCAATGCCAATGACCCGGTCATTGATATGGCGGTGATTTCATCACACGATGCATTGAGTCTGGCGCGCAAGGATCTGCTGGCGCCGCTGGATATCTCAAAACTCACCAACTATGGGAAACTCTATGCTGCCGCGCAGGACCCGATTGGCGGCAATATGGCCGTTGGATATACGTTCTACGCCAGTTCAATCGTTTACCGGACCGACCTTGTCGAGATTGCAAGCTGGGGTGATTTGCTGGACGAAAAGCTGGCCGGGAATGTGTCGCTGCCGAATATCACAGGCACGCAAGGACCTCTCACTTTGATGATGTTGGCCAAAGCAGCAGGCAATGAAACTGATGATTATTCCAGCGTTATCTCCAGCATTGGCGAACATGCTGACGACATTGTCACCTTCTATTCCCGCTCATCAGAACTTGCGCAGTTGATGAATCAGAAAGAAGTGATTGCAGCTCCCGTCGGGCGCTTTGCATGGAGCCGTTTCAAAAGTTCGCCATTGCCATTTGCCTGGGCAGAACCAGCCGAAGGCCAAGCCGGCGGTATGAACGTCATGATCATGACCAAAGGCAATGGCAACGAAGAACTTGCCTATCAGTTCATGGATTACTGGCTGTCCACTGAAGTGCAGACCCGCGTCGCCGAGGCGCTGATCGACAGCCCTGCGAACACAGAGGTCATGGTTAGTGAAGAGGTTGCCGACAACCTTACCTATGGGGCCGAGTTGATCAATTCCCTGAGTATCCTTGATCCAGCAAAGATTATCGATAGCCGTGAAGGTTGGGTCGAACAGTGGAACACTGAAGTTATCAGGTAACACCAACAGGGCGGTCTTTGGACCGCCCTGTTGGTCTACTTTCGAGATCGGACCAAGCAGATGTTTTTCAACACTCGCGAAGGGCTTGCATTGGCCTTGCCTGCCGCGTTCTTTGCGCTGCTGCTGTTTATTGTGCCTGTCGGCATCCTGCTTTCAGAAGCGTTTCAGTCTGATGCAGGATGGACGCTGAATGGCTACATCGAGTTTTTCTCAAAACCGCTGAACCGGACAGTGTTCCTGCGCACTTTGAAGCTGGGGGTACTGGTTGCAGCCACGTCAGCAATCGTCGGATATGCGGCGGCATTTTGTATCGTCAATCTTCCTCCTTCGGCACGGGGACGTATCTTTGGTTTGGTGGTTTTGCCACTGATGATTTCACCGGTCGCCCGCACCTATGCCTGGATCGTTATTTTGGGGCGAACCGGTATCGTGAACGACACCATTGTTGGACTGGGCCTATCCGACACGCCGATCCGTCTGCTGTTTACTGAAACGGCTGTTTTCCTGGGCTTGCTGCAACTCTTTATGCCACTGATGATTATCTCGCTGATATCAGCCATGGAGAACATCCCTCGCGACGTCATACCCGCTGCACGCGTACTCGGCGCGAATTGGTTTCAGGTGTTTTTTAAAGTCATCCTGCCGCTGACCAAGGAAGGTCTTGTCATTGGTGGAACGCTTGTCTTTACCGGTGCGCTGACAGCCTACATTACGCCCGCCATCCTGGGTGGATCAAAAGTACTGATGCTGGAGACGCTGCTGTATCAAAGGGTCAATGTGGCCAATGATTTCGTCTCCGCCAGCGTGATCGCAATGATCCTGATTGTCATGTCCTTTACAGCCAATCTGCTGTTAAAGCGCATCGCAACGGCAAGGAAATAGTCCCATGAGAAACCTCACAATTTGGGGCATCCTCGGCCTCACCCTGACCTTTCTGATCGGTCCATTCATTATCATCATTTTTGCTGGTGCGTCTGCAGGCGAGGCACTGGCCTTTCCACCAAATGGTTTGTCACTGAAATGGTATCTCAAAGTATTCACAATCGAGAGCTTCCGTGACAGCTTCTTACTATCAATGTTTCTGGCGATTTTCGGCACTTTGACAGCGTTACTGCTGGGCATACCGGCTGCTTACGCGCTGAACCGCTATGATCTGCCGGGCAATGAGACCATAAGAACCATCGTCGCCGCACCAATCATTGTACCCGGAATCATCGTAGGTCTGGCGCTGTTGCGCTATTTGGTCATACCGCTTGATTTTACGGTCACAATGGCACTGTTCATGGCCCATACGGCGCTGGTTCTGCCCTATGCCGTGCGGGTCGTTTCATCGAGCCTGAACAATCTGCGAGCTGATATGGAAGAAGCCGCCGTATTACTGGGATGCACACGGATGCAAGCCTTCATGAAAGTGGTGTTGCCGAACATTCGCGGCGGAGTTCTGGCAGCGTTCATTCTGGGGTTTGTCACCAGTTTCAATCAGGTTCCTGTTTCGCTGTTCCTGTCCGGTCCGGGCGTGAAAACACTGCCCATCGACATGCTGGCTTACATGGAAATCACTTATGATCCGTCGGTTGCAGCATTGTCTGCGCTGCTGGCTTTCATGTCTCTTGCCATTGTGTTCATCGCAGAACGTCTTTTGGGGTTTTCTCGTTATGTCTGATAAATATGTCCGCCTCTCCGATCTGACCCTGTCTTACGGTAAGACCGTCGCTGTCCCGAACCTCAACCTTGACGTCGTGGAGGGTGAGTTGATCGCCCTGCTGGGGCCATCGGGATGCGGAAAAACAACCACGATGCGTGCGATCGCTGGCTTGTTGACGCCCACCTCGGGGGCAATCGAGATCGACGGTCGTGACGTCACCCGTCTGGCAGCTAACAAACGCGGCATAGGTCTGGTGTTTCAGTCTTATGCATTGTTTCCCCATCTCAGTGCCTTTGAAAATGTCGCCTTTGGCCTGCGCCTGAAGAACATGGCGGACGCTGAAGTCCGTTCTCGCACAGAGGCTGGCATGGCAACGGTTGGTCTGGCAGGGTTTGAAGCGCGCAAGCCTGCTGAAATGTCGGGCGGCCAGCAGCAACGTGTCGCACTGGCACGATCGCTGGTGATGGAACCCAAGGTTCTACTGCTCGATGAGCCGCTCTCCAATCTGGACGCACGATTGCGGTTGGAAATGCGCACCGAATTGCAACGCGTCCAAAAAGATACCGGAGTGACAATGGTGTTTGTGACCCATGATCAATCCGAGGCTCTGGCTTTGGCAGACCGCATTGTCCTGATGAAGGATGGCAAGATCGAACAATTGGGCACACCGAGCCAACTATACGCAGAGCCAGCCACAGCCTTTGCCGCAGAGTTTATGGGTTTTGAAAATATCTTTCGGGTGGAAGGTGAAAACCTTGTGTCCAACTCCGGGCAATTGCCGTTGGGATTTGAGGCAAGCTCGTCAATGCTCGCCTGGCGACCAGGTGGTGTACATGTCGGAAAGGGTCCGTTCAGCGGCCGCGTTGTTGCCAGCAGTTTTGCAGGTGGACACCGCGAATATGTGTTTGATTGCCAGTTGGGCGAGATCAAAGCAGACGCGCCGATTGAAACAGCAGAGGTGCCATTAGGCCAAAGCATTGCCTTCGACCTTCCGCAATCCACAGCACGCCCTCTTCTCGCATGAGTGAGATCTGGGTCGATACCGATTTCGGGTTCGACGATCTCTGGGCCATGCTGCTTTTGCGCTATTTAGGCGTGCGCATTGCAGGCGTTTCATTGGTGGCTGGAAATGCGCCCCTCACCCGGGTGGTGTGCAATGCTCTAGGAGCACAGCAGGCCTATGGTCTGAAGGCGCCACTCTTTATGGGCGCGGACCGCCCACTTGTTCGCTCGCCGGAAACCGCTGAGCGCATTTTGGGGCCACGCGGAATGTTAAGCCGTGGCCGACACCTGCCCGATGTGACTGTCCAACCGGGTCTTCCCAATGCCGATGAAGGACTTCAGCAATGGCTTCACTCGGCAGGACCAGCAGACAAACGTGATATTTTGGCGATTGGACCTTTGACAAATATTGCCCATCTGGTTAGCGCGGCACCCGATCTGGCCCGGAAAATTACACGTCTCATCTGGATGGGGGGAAGCAACGGCCCGGGAAACCATTCCGCTGAGGCTGAGTACAATGCCCTTGCAGACCCGGAAGCGGCAGCAATTGTTGCGCAGGCAGACCTGAAGCTGGATGTAATTGATCTTATGCTTTGCCGCCAAGTGCGTTTCGGACCTGACGATCTACCGAAATGTAACGACCTGACGTCAGATTTGCTGAGCGGCTATCTGGATATCGGACTGTCTCGGGGAAACGCCACCATGGCGATATATGACCCCGTCGCCGCACTCGCCAGCCAACGAACCGAGGCGTTTGAATTCATGCCTTGCGCTATGACCGTCTCGGTTCTTTCAGACACAAGTTGCGGAAAGACACTTTTTAAAAAAGATAACAGCGGATCAACGCGCCTTGCAATTGGCACAAGGGCAGACATTGCTCAGATATGCCTCGGGGCACTCGCTGAGGAGGAAACCCATGTCGACTGACGAAAACCTCAACGATCCAACTCTTCGGTCCAATGCGGTCAAGGCTGCACGCGGCCTGCGCCCGTTCGATTTGCTAGTGCGCAACGCCGTCGTGCTCGACATGGTCACCGGTCAGGAGCGGCCTGCTGATGTTGGTCTTGTCGGACCATTGATCGCCAGTGTTCATGCCCCTGACCCAGCTCGTGATGCAAAAGAGCAAATTGATGCGGACGGCGCCCATATAGTCCCCGGCTTCATTGACACTCATATGCATGTCGAAAGCTCCATGGTCACCCCTGCGGAATATGCCAAGGCTGTTCTTCCGCGTGGCGTTACGACGGCGTTTTGGGACCCGCATGAACTGGCAAATGTCGCTGGGCTTGAGGGCGTAGCATATGCCTGTCAGGCCGCGCAAAACCTGCCATTGCGGCTGCTGCCGCTTGCGCCCACCTGCGTACCCTCAGCGCCTGGCTTTGAAGTTAGCGGCGGCGATTTCGGGCCGGACGAAATTGCAAATATGCTCGCGCGTGATGATATTCACGGCGCGGCGGAACTCATGACCATGCACCCTCTGCTGGAAGGAGATCCTCGTGTGCAGGGCATAGTCGCAGCAGGTCTTGCCAGCGGCAAACGCGTCTGTGGCCATGGTCGTGGATTGTCCGGAGGCGATTTGGCGGCCTATGCCGCAGCCGGTGTCGAGACAGACCATGAATTGACGTCTGCCGCTGACCTTATGGCACGGTTGGAAGCCGGTTTCACAGTCGAGCTACGCGGCTCTCACGAACATTTATTGCCAGAATTTGCAGAGACGCTGATCTCCCTTGGGCACTTGCCGCAAACGGTCACTCTTTGCACAGATGACGTGTTTCCCGATGATCTGCTTGTCAAAGGTGGGCTTGATCATGTGATCCGAATTCTGATTGCCAATGATATGCCACCTGCCTGGGTCTATCGTGCTGCAACTTTGAATGCAGCGAGCCGAACGGGCCGCCCGGATCTTGGTCTGGTGGCCCCTGGAAAGCGGGCCGATCTTGTGCTTGTTTCAAATCTTGCGGAAGTATCAGCAACGCATGTGCTGGCCAATGGTCAACTGGTTGCCCAGACCGGAAAGCTGCTTCATCCGGCACACACTATTCCAAGCCCTTCCAGCATAATGCAAACCGTAAACACGCCTGAATTCACTCCAGCAGATTTTGAAACACCCGCCAAGGGCCCGTCCGCCTGGATTGCCACACTTTCCAAACCACGCTTTCCGGAATGGGGTGAACGGCAGGTCGATGTGCAAGATGAAAAGCTTGTGCTGCCTGACGATATGATCCGAATGGCGATCTGCAATCGTTATGGCCAAAACACGCCGACACGCGTTGCATTTCTGGAAAATTGGGGCAATTGGCGCGGTGCCTTTGCGACCACCGTTTCTCACGACAGCCACAATCTCACTGTCTTTGGGCGCACGCCCGAAGATATGGCCGCAGCCGCCAATGCGGTGCGGCAAACACAAGGTGGCCTTGCCGTTGCCAGTAAGGGCAAAGTCATCGCAAATCTTGAACTGCCGCTTGCCGGACTTATCAGCGAAAAGCCATTGGTGGATGTCGCCACAGATTTTGCCAATCTGCGCGATGCGCTTGACGCGCTTGTTGACTGGCAGCCGCCCTACCTCGTTTTCAAAGCTTTGTTTGGTGCATCATTGGTTTGCAATGCAGGGCCTCGGCTGAGTGATGTGGGGCTTGTTGACGTCTTTGAAAAACGCATTCTGGAGAGCTGTGTTCTGGAATCGGAGCCCATTGATTTCAATGTTGCCTAGCTGCTGGGGCCGGCTCTATTGGGGTGAAAACACAATCCAAATTCTCCAAGGTTTTGCACGCCAATTTTTTGCATTGGCGCCCTTTGTCGGGCAGAATCCGTCAAAAGTTTACGACAGCCTCCCCTCCGCACCACATAGAAAGATGCCCAGATAATGCACCCTACCGAAAAGATCGTTCGCCAATTCCATGAGTCATGGGACCTGCGAGACCCAGACCATGGCGCAGCGGTTATTGCGGTTGATTGCGATTTTGAGGATGTCGCACGCGGCGAGAAGCTTCCGGGAAAGGACGCTTACAAGGCCGATTACTACCGCTGGCGCGAGGCTTTCCCTGATGGGGTTTGCAAAGTCGAGAATGTCATGGTCAGCCAGTGCGGTGAATGGGCCACTGTAGAGTTTCGAAATACCGGTACCCATACTGGAGTCCTCCGCTCAAGCCTTGGAGATTTCACGCCGACCGGGAAACGAGCCGAAGTCCGCTATTGCTCTGTAATGAGGGTCAAGGACGGAGTGGTGGTCGAGGGTCGGGACTACTATGACAGTGTTACCATTGCACGGCAGTTAGGGCTTGCAGAGGAACATACGCATTCGGATTAGTTCGCAACTTACCTTAACGCTTTTTGCCCGAAATCGCGATCACCGCCACAATGATGGCCCCGGTCAAAATGAGACGATATCCAGCGCTGAGGCCCAGCGTGTTCAGCATGGTAACCAGCAGGAACATGAAGAGCGCGGCGCCCCATAGGCCTGGCAGATTGGCAAAACCGCCTGCGACCGAGGTTCCACCAATAACCACGACAGCGATGGACATGAGCAGATATTCCTCGCCCATATTGAGTGCCGCGCCACCGGAAAAACCGGCGAGAAAGTAACCGCAAACTGAGGCTAGAACCGCGCACATGACATAGGTCATAAATCGTGTGCGTTCGACCGGTATACCGGCAAGATGTGCTGCTTTCGCATTCTGGCCGACAGCTAGGATCGATCTGCCGAAATAGGTTCGGTGCAGGACGAAATGCATAATGACTGTCAGAACCAACACCGCAATGGCCAGCATCGGAACCACACCAATTTTTCCGGTCGCGAACTCAGCCAATGCCTCAGGTGGTTTCACGCGCAAACCGCGATTGTACCAGATGGCCGTCGACAAATAGAGAAAGCTGGACGACAGGGTTGCGATGATCGGCGGGATGCGCAGCAGGATAATCAGCGCAAAATTGAAAGCACCAATGGTCAAGCCGATTGCAACGACAATCAGAAAGCCCGGAATCAGCATGGCTTCGGAGCCATTCATGACTTTCATCGCAACGGTACTGGCCAATGTCATACAGGCCGGGATCGACAGATCCACATTGCCCGGACCAAGGGTCACGACAAACATCTGTCCGATGGCAACCAACACGAAAAACGTTCCGAAGGACGCGGCAGCGGTGAGCACTTCTGTCCCGGCGGACAGACCGGAAATGGAGGCAATCACCAGCCAGATTGACACGGTGCCAAGCCAGGCCCAGATCCATGGTTTTTCGGTCAGGTTCATGAGCGCTTGTCCGATCTGTTGATCAGCATTCGCATCGCCAGAACAAGGATTAGGATCGCGCCTTGTGCGCCAATCTGCCAGTCTGGATTAAGCCGCAGAAACGACAGGAAGGACCCGGTCAACAACAATGTGACGGCGCCGATAACCGCCCCGATTGGCGATACACGTCCTCCGACAAATTCACTGCCACCCAGAATGGCCCCGGCAATACTGAGCAAGGTGTAACGCTCGGCGATATTGGCATCGGCAGAGGTGGTCAGGCCCACCAGCGCCATGCCGGACAGAACCCCGAAAAAGCCAGATATCGCATACATGGTGACCTTGACTTTCAGCAGTGACCACCCTGCCCGTTCCACCGACAATGGATTGCCACCAGCGCCGCGCAAAACCACTCCGGCCGCGGATTTCATCAAACCAAAATGAACAACGATTCCAAGGACTACCACTGCAATGATGGGAAACGGAATCAAGGCAGGTTTCAAGGTCATCAGCGCCCGGATCCACTCCGGTGCCTTACCGCCTGGCGTCGGCAGAATGAGCACTGCAATGCCCACCCAGACAAAGGACATACCTAGGGTCACGACAATGGATGGCAGGTTGCGCAGATGGATCAGCGCGCCCAGTGCCGCATAGGCCAATATACAGCCTGCCAGAGCCAATACGCCCAGTACCGGCGTGTCATACAACCATGTTGCCGTAATGCAGGCTGTCAGACTGACGAAAGCGCCAAGCGATAAATCGAGATCATTGACACACAGGATGAACATCTGGGCGATGGTTGCCAGAGCAATTGGCACCGCAAGATTGAGCAGAAGATTCAATCCGAAATAGCTCATGGTGCGCGGCTGCAGATAAAAGATTGCGGCCAGAATTGCCGCCAGTGATAAGGCGGGCAGCAATGTGCGCATTGTATTGGCTGTGAAGTATCTTGACATCAGGCAGCCGTCGCTGGATCAAATGATGCATTCAGAATGCTGGCTTCTGTCACTTTGTGACTTGGCAATTCAGCCACAGCCTCTCCGTCGCGGAAGACATAAACATAATCGCAGTGTTTCAACTCATCCATTTCCGTGGTGTACCAGACGAACGTCCGTCCGTTTTCCGCTTCCTGTTTCAGGATTGCATAGACATCCTGCTTTGTGCCGATATCGACGCCGCGCATTGGATCATCCATCAGCACAATCTGTGCAGGAGAGCCAAGCGCACGTGCAAACAAAACCTTCTGCTGGTTGCCGCCCGAAAGCGATAGAATGTTGTTCGACAGATCGTCGGTACGAATACCAAGGCGCTCTTTCCATTCATTGGAAATACTGATTTCCTGCAATGGGTCGATGAGATATTGCTGCACCATCATGCGCACCGAGGCGATTGAAATATTTTTCTCAATTGACCAGCCGGGAAAGACACCGGCGGCCTGACGGTCTCCGGCCACAAAAGCGGCAGCATTATCAATGTTAACTGCATTGACCTTGCCATTTGATGCGTCAAATATCTGGATCAGTTTTTCAGTTTGCCCCTGCCCGGCAATTCCGGCAAAGCCAACGATTTCGCCTTGAAACACGTTCAGGTCAATGCCGTCTTTTGCTGGAATCTGGATGACTCTGGCCGTGTTGGCGCGCGCAGTCTCGGCGCTTGTTTCTTCCGCATCCTCGGCCAGAACTGATCCCATTTCGCGCACCAGGCGGTCGCGATCAAAATTTTCTGTGGCATCATCGGCCACCATGGTGCCGTCGCGCATGACCACGATGCGGTCGGATGTGCCCAATACTTCTCTCAGCATGTGCGAGATCAGAATGACGCTTCCGCCATGTGTTGTGAACTTTTTCACAAAGGTCAGTAATTGATCTGCTGAAATCTTGTCGAGAGATGATGTCGGTTCATCCAGTATGACCAATCGAACATCTTCATCCAATGAAGAAAAGGCACGGGATATCTCTACCATCTGGCGGCGGGCAATGGTCAGACCACCTACGACATCATCGCCCTTGATTCCATTGTCGGGGAATATCTCATCCAGCCATTTTTTGATCAGCTCAGAGGCGTCATTGCGCCAGCCGAAGCCACGAATTTGGGGATGGGTAATACGGGCATTTTCAGCAACTGTCAGATTGGGACAAAGAGACAATTCCTGAAAGACACAACGCAAACCGAACTGCTTGGCCTCGCTCACGCCGTAGCGCGCCGTGATGGCTTGGCCCGCGAAGCTTATCGTACCGGTATCCGACGACAACACGCCGGATAGAATGTTCATTAAGGTGGATTTTCCTGCTCCATTGTGGCCCACCAATCCGACGCATTCGCCGGGCTGGACCACAAGATGAGCGTCCTGAAGGGCGTTCACGGCACCGAAAGATTTTCCGACGCCGTGAACGTCTACGACTGGGAGGTCGTTGATCATTTAGTAAACCCTGTCAAACGAGACAGCTGTTACATTGCGCCGGCAATGACACCCTGCGCTTCTTCCTGAGAGTATTCCACATTGGCAACACCGCCAGCCTGTGTTGTTTCCAGGCTTGTTTCCAATGTGTCCTGAGAGATCGACAGGAATGGAACAGTCAGGTCTTTTGGCACGTCCTTGCCGTCCAGAATCTGCTGAGCAACCCAGAATGCGAGTGTCGAAACACCAGGAGCAATGGACACTGACATGGTTTCATAACCATTCGCGTCTTTCTGCTCTTTCCACCAGGACAATTCATCATGACGGTTGCCCATTACGATGATCGGCATGTCACGACCAGCGGCTTTGAAAGCCTGCGAAGCGCCGTAGCCATCACCGCCCTGCGTCACGACACCTTTGATGTCGGACAAGCTTGGCAGAATGCCAGCAACAGCCTTTTGAGCAACGTCCTGCGCCCAGTCACCATGGACCGAACCTTCGATGGAGAACTTCGCGTTTTCAGCTACACCTTCGTGGATGCCACCTGAGATTTCATCATCCACAAAGACGCCAGCAAGCCCTCTGATCTCCAGAAGATTGCCACCGTCCGGCAGACGTCCAGCCAGATATTCGACCTGGATTTTGCCCATCTGATGGAAATCGACGGCAATGCGCCATGCACATGGCTCAGTGACGATACCGTCGAATGAAACCACAACAAGACCCGCATCACAGGCCTCTTTCACAGCGCCATTCAGCCCTTCTGGAGAGGCCGCATTGATGACAATAGCATCATAGCCCTGCAGGATGAGGTTCTGAATTTGAGCCGCCTGTTCGGTGACCTGGTTTTCAGCCGTTGTGAAGGCATCAGCTGCAGCGACAACGCCGTCAGTTGCAGCCTGTCCAGCGACAGTTTCCCAGCTGGTCAGCATGGCCTGACGCCATGAGTTACCGGCATAATTATTGGATAGGGCGATCTTTTTGTCGGCAGTATCTGCAAAAGCAGGCACTGCGACTGAACTAAGAAGACAGGCAAGCGCTGCACCAGCGACAGTTACTTTGGTAAACTTCATATTTTCCTCCGTTGACAAAAATTTGAGCCGTTTTCGGCTTCTTGATTTGTAGCGACATTCTAACGCACCACAGTTTTGCGTGGCCTCAACCCCGGCCCCAGACATGTGTTACCCGGTCGGGAAGCTAAGCTTACTCTAATGAAATACCCCCGGACAAGCCCAACAGTCAGCGTGGTTCGGGCGATTTCAACTTCGTATATGCACGGCCAAACTTGCGGGTCTCCGCAAGCCACAGGCGCATGAAATTCTAGAGCCCTACCTTATCAAGCCAAGCCTTGTAGCGCTCCTCGTCAATCGCCAGCCCCTCAGCGTTCAGCAAACCGCGCGCCACAGCCACTGCGACAGCTCTTGTTCGGGAATTAAAGGCTGGGCCGATTTCCTTTGTAATGGGTGTGGGATCGATGCCCATTTTGTCATAGAGGCTTTTGAGGCGGCTCTGGACGCCACGGGTGGAAATTGACCTGCGGGCAGCGATGGCCTTATCGGTCATGCCCAACGCGATATCGCGCAGAACTTCAAACTCTGCGTCGCTCAGACCTTCATGTATGTTCTGGCTGCGCTGCTGAACGCCGCGCACCTCCCGATCAACAACGCATTGATCTTCCTGAAACACCCCTTGCACTGCCAATTCGAGCCGGTGTTCGGAGGCCGTTTTCAACAAATATCCATAAACCGCATCGGCTGGCACAATGCGGGAGATGCCACGGACATAGGCCTCATCAGCATAGTTAGACCAGAACAGAATGCGCATTGTGGGGTTGTGATGCCAAATGCCGCTGGCCGCCGCAACACCACTGGCTTTGGGCATCTGCAAATCCATCACGACGCCGCCAATGGTCTCGCGCTTAACACAATCCAGCGCCTCTTCCCCATCAACCGCCTCAAAGATTTCCTCGCAATCCGGCAGCGCCTTGGAAACAATTGTGCGCAAAAATGACCGGTGAAACGGGTCGTCTTCGGCAATAAGTAAATTCATCAGGAGGCCTCCGTTAGAAGCTGAGAAACAGGTTCTACGCTATATGAACCGGGTACTGTCAAACGGATAACCGTCAGATTGTCCACGCGTTCAAAGGAAATTTTTCCGGAAATCAGGGCAGCACGGACACGCATGTTGTCGATGCCCCGTGTTGATTGCGCCCAGTTTATTGGTGGCTTGACACCATCATTGGAAATCGAAACATCAATGTTGTCGCCGTTTTTGACTATAGCAACGTTCAAATTGCGGCAACGGCCATGGCGGACGGCGTTATTCACAGCTTCCTGACAGACACGAAAAACGGATGTGCGCAGCATTTCCGGCGCATGATCCAGCGCACCTTCCGTTTCATCACTCACGGAATAAGCGATCTTTGGGGCAATGCCCTCTACCGTCTGCTCCAGTTGCGCCTCGATTGCCTGCTGCAATCCAAACAGGTCCAGTACGCCCGGCTTTGCGTTCTCGATAATCCGGCGCAACTCCCCCATACATTGACCAATTGCATCGCCAATACCCGCGATTTCCGCAGCGGTCACTTTGCTGCGCCGTGAGAGCGTGGTCATCTGCCGGTAGATGCGGGACAGATCACCCAGTGTTTGGTCATGCAGTTCCATTCCCAGACGCTTGCGTTGATATTCCATACCTTCCGTGAGCCGTAAGGCACCCGACCGCAGCGTCTCTTCTCGCCCGCGTGCAGACCCTTCTGACAGAGCCAGTTTTCGTGCGCGTTCGCCCATGGAGAGCGCATAGAAATAGGGTGAAATCAAATCTGCGATGTTCTTTGCGACGGCCAGATCATCTTCATCATATGCATTTTTCTTGTGGCTTGAGATGTTCAACGATCCATGAATTTTACCATGAACCAGCAGTGGTACATGAATTCTGGAATGCAGATCCGCTTCAAAGATCGGTGCTGAAAAATGGCCCATGATGTAGAAGGTCGGATCTTCCCACGCATCGCCTGACAGGATGTAATCCAGATCACCAGTAAGCAGATCCCGGATCGGACTTTCCTTGATTGGCCGGAACTCATCATCATCGCCCCATTGGGTTGCGACACCAACCTCCACCGACACATGGCAATCGGTGTTGTCGGGTGAGATAATGACCACATCCATGTGGTCATAAGGCACTATGTTCTGCACTTCCCCGGCGATCTGATGCAGCACAGCTTTGAAGTCCATTTGCCCGGCCACAGCGCGGGAAATGGCTAGATAATGGTCCAGAGTGTGGTCGACCCGTGTTTGCATCTATCAACTCCGATTTGCTGCAGTGTAGTGCATGGCTCTCCCGAGAGGAAAGTCGCCGAGTTCTGTTATCAGCTTCAGTTTTCCGCGCTGGCAACCACGGATTTCCGCATCCATTGTGTGTATATGCGCAAGATATGTTGCCACGCGCACCTTGTTTTGTAACGCATTCAGATTTATCCGGTTGAGATATAATATAGGGGGAGTCTATGTCAGATCACTTAGTCATTCATGATCCGCGGTTTAAAGACCTGATCAAAGCGGATGCACCACTGGAAAAGATTCACAGCGGATTCGTGTGGGCTGAAGGTCCCGTCTATTTTCCTCATGGCGACTATTATCTGTGGAGTGATATTCCCAACCATCTGGTCATGCAATGGGCCGAAGGCTGTGGTGCCCGCCTTTACGATAACAAGTCCAATTACTGCAATGGTCATACGCGCGACCTGGAAGGACGTCTCGTTACCTGTGAGCACTTAACGCGCCGGGTGACCCGCACCGAACATGATGGCAGTCTGACTGTGATTGCTGACAGTCATGACGGAAAGCGGCTGAACTCTCCCAATGACGTTGTCATCAAATCCGACGGCTCAATCTGGTTCACCGATCCGTCTTACGGGATCATCAGTGATCATGAAGGCCAAATTGCCCCGCAGGAACAGGGCGGCTGCTATGTCTTCTGTGTTGACCCGAAGACGTTTGAAACCACAATTGTTGTTGATGATTTTGTAAAGCCAAACGGTCTGGCATTTTCACCGGACGAAAGTGTTCTTTACATTGCAGATTCCGGCCGCTCGCATGATCCGGACGGCCCGCACCATATTCGCGCGTTCGACTGTGATAGCGCATCCCTAAGCGGCGGAGACGTGCTGATCGATATTGAAAAGGGTGTTCCGGATGGTATGCGCATTGATGTGGATGGCAATATCTGGACCAGCAGCGCCATCGGCGTAGAGTGTTTTGATCCCAAGGGCGTGGCCCTTGGCTCAATTCTCGTGCCTGAAGTTGCGGCAAATCTCACATTTGGGGGACGCAGCGGCAGCCAGATGATGATTACGGCTACAACATCCGTCTACACGATTGATGTTGCAACGCGCGGTGTGAACTGAGCAGGCCAATGGTGCCAGAGCAGACAAAGCTGACCTCGATCAATCCTGATTCACCTCATGTTTCTGGTGAATGTCCAAAACTGATGGCCAGTCTGTTCCAGACATTCATTTGGGCAATGATAAGCGTCAGGTCGGCAATCTGTTTTTCTGAAAAGTGAGTGCTTAGGGCGTCAAATAATGGCTTTGGCGCACCTCGTTATGCAATCGCGGTTACGGCTTCGGCCCATGCAAAAGCTGTTTTCTCGCGTACATCGAAAAATTGACACTCTTGCCATACCGTATTGCAATCAAGCCGTTGCTGCGTTTCGCCTGCAGCTCTTGCTTGAGTCGTATGCAAGTCAACGCAGTAGGTGCATCCGTTGATTTGAGAGACGCGTAACTCAATCATGGCCCGCAACTTACCTTCGATCGATGACATGCTGCCCTTCGCCATTGCCATGCTGGCGATGGCAGGACCATTTATGGAAACGTAGTCGAGGCGTGCGATCATGTCGCCAGCTCCAGGTGTTTTTTCGACGTCGTTAGTGTGGAAGTTCGCAGGCTAGTTTAGGCCCCAAGCGGGAATTCGTTCTACTTTGTCGGATAAACATTTCCTGGATCATTTAGCCACAAGGACAAGGGTCTGCATCAAAAATACAACCCCTTCAGCATTTCACACTCATACATTCATGGCTTGATGCGCAGACCAAGTATTCCTGTGATGAAAAGCCTGGATCGCGCCGGATAACAGGTTGGGCAAAAACGGCTGTTCTTGCAGAAAAACCTCAATGCAATTATTGCAGGTGGGATAGAAAGCTTTAGACCACCGGGATTCGCTCATGCAAAAGACGCGCAAAAAGACGCGACCAGGACAAACTGATATTGCGAAAACTCTTGGCGTTTCTGTCAGTACGGTATCGCGTGCCCTGGCAGGATCTCCCCTTATCAAGGACAGTGTTAAACAGCAGGTCCGCGACGCAGCGGTCAAAATCGGTTACCGCTTCAAAGAAGCGCAGGATTTTGAGGGGTTTGAACGGATCGTCGTTCTGACTTCGCTGGATGCTTTTCGCGACACGCGCTCCTCAATGTATAATCGTTTGCTGGAAGGCATTCGCACCGAGGCCTCGCGCTATGGTGGAGAGTTCTCCATTACCATTGCAAAATCCCGAACGCCCATTCCCGAAGCCATTGACAAGAACCTCGGCCCCAAGAGCGGGTGTATTTTTCTAGGCATTACGCCGGACGCTGCAACAGCGCAAAACCTGGTTGATAGAGGCATTCCTGCTATCGTTTGTAACGGACTGGACGAGGAACTCATTCTGGATTCCATCAGTCCGGCCAACTATCAAGGTGCCGCCATCATGGCGCGACACCTATTGGAATTGGGGCACAAGAAGTTCCTGTATGTGGCAGGTACTGATCGGGCAACCTTGCGGCTTCGCTATTTGGGTTTTGAGAAATACATCGAACGACATGGCGATACTTCGGGGACCGGAATCCTTTCAATATTTGAAGAATGGGCAGACCAATCAGAAGAAAAAAACGAGCGTTTCAAAAACTGGATCAAGGCAGAGCGGGGCAACGCCACTGCATTGTGCTGTTTCAATGATGGCGCCGCCGTCTGGGCGATAGAACGTCTTCAATCCATGGGTATTTCTGTACCCGATGACATTTCAGTTGTCGGTTTTGACGATCTGCCAATTGCGGAAATTTCAGATCCGGAATTGACGACATTTCACATCGACTGGACACAGATAGGGCTCCAAACTGTGCAAATTTTGCATAAACGTATGATTTCACCATATTCAGCACCTGAAATTATGCAAATTTCTGGAAAACTGGTTATCAGAAACAGCTCTATTCGCGTCTAGAAAGCCGCAATAAGGCTATATTTTCTGCCGAAACCAGTCAAAATCACCCCGACTCTTCTGCAAGACCTTCTAATTTGTGCAAAATTTTCTATCTTGCAAAAATTTTCATATTCTGTTTTCAATTGGCTTCAATCAGTTGGAGGCTGAAAGTTGACAATTATCGCGATTCTTATGCCTCAAAAAGTGTTTGATGCCCAAATGAACGGTAGCCAATTGGAGCAATTGCGCGATCTGGCCGCAGCTGACAGCTACTTCCACGCCACAACCATTGAAGGCTTGTTAAGCCACCCATTGGCTGAGAAAATTGATGTTCTGATGACGGGTTGGGCAACTCCAAAGTTGAGCAATGATCTGTTGGACGCGTGTACATCTCTCAAATTGGTAGTTCATTGCGCGGGAACAGTTCGCCACCTGGTGGACCCCTCTTTCTTTGACCGCAACATTCGTCTGGTAAATAGCGCAGACGCCAATGCAGTACCGGTTGCTGAGTTTCTGCTGTCCTGGATTTTACGATGGAACAAAAAGCTTCCCTTATTTGAAAACAAGTACCGTGCTGGCCACTTCATCGAGAATAAGGTGTCTGCGGAATTCGATCTGCTCGGGAACCGCGGAAAAACAATTGGCGTCGTCAGCGCTTCGCGTGTCGGACGCCGATTGATTGGATTGCTAAAGCATTTTGATCTGGATGTTTTGCTATGCGATCCGTTTTGCACAATTGAGCAAACGTTGGCGATCGGCGCTCGCAAGGTAGACCTCCCCGAATTAATGAGCGCAAGCGATATTGTCTCGATTTGTGCACCGCTATTGCCCGAAACCGAAAACCTGATTGGTGCGACGCAGCTTGCTCGCATGAAAGACGGCGCATTGCTGATCAACACATCTCGTGGAAAACTGGTCGATCATGATGCTCTTTTATCCGAGCTGGAATCCGGTAGATTGAATGCTGTCCTGGATGTAACCGAGCCAGAGCCATTGCCGCGCGGGTCGCCTTTCTTCAGCTTGCCGAACGCCTACCTCACACCGCATGTGGCAGGGTCTATGGGGTTGGAAATTCATCGCATGACAGCCAGTGCTCTTTCCGAAATTGAATTGTTTCTGTCCAGCGGCAATCTACGATACCCAATTACATTGGACGACTGGGCGATAGCAGCATGAGCACCTCTGCGGCCATTCAGACAGGATTGTGCTCGGTAACCTTCCGACAATTTGCAAGCACAGCAATTGTATCTATGGCTCAGGATGCAGGAATAGAAGCCATTGAATGGGGCACAGATATTCATCTTCCTCCGGGTGATCTGAAAAATGCGCGTGCAATTCGCCTGGCTTGCTCAGACTCAGGCATCGCCACCCCATCCATCGGATCTTACATCCGCTGCCTTGAAACATCTTCTTCCGACTTTTTATCGGTTCTGGAAACCAGCCAGGAACTTGGCGCAACGTCCATTCGTATTTGGGCAGGCACCCAAGGGAGTGCGGAAACGCAAACATCGCAACGCGAAGAAATAACGGCCACCATCATTAATTACTGTGATCTGGCGGCAGATCAAGGCGTTGAGCTTGCGCTGGAATATCATCAGAACACTTTGACGGACACGTTGGATTCCACGCTGCAGCTTTTACGCGATGTCGATCACGTTTCCCTTTCCACATATTGGCAGCCCCGCAAAGCTGGACCTGTTGGCGATGCGCTCATCGAATTGGATGCCCTGAAAGATCACTTGCACAATGTGCATGTCTTCCATTGGGAAAGTTACGCCGAGCGGCACGCTCTGGCTGATGGAAGCCAATATTGGGCAGCTATATTTGCCCATTTATTCGCATTGCCTAAACCAAAAAAGCTGAATGGCCGCTTTGCATTTCTCGAATTTGTCAAAAATGACGACCCCGCACAATTTCGGCGCGATGCTGCGACTTTGAAACAAATGTTGGCATCAATCCATGCCGAAACCGGTGTGGAAATAAACTAAAAGGGAGGAACGAAGATGAAATATAAATCCTTACTGACGGGCGTGGCATCGATTGTCTTGATTGCTGCAGGCCCTTCATTCGCTGACTACAACGAAGCACCAGCCGTGAAAGCCATGGTGGATGCCGGAACTATCGGACCCGTCGCTGACCGGCTCCCCGCAGAGCCGCTTGTGGCGCAAGCACCGGAAGTTGGAACCTATGGCGGGACCTGGCGTTCTGCCCTGAAGGGCAACAATGACTCTGGTTGGATACGCCGTTCCAGCGGATATGATCCGTTGGTGAAGTTTTCGATTGAATGGGACACGGTAGAACCGAATATCGCGTCATCCTGGGAGGTCAATGACGACGCCACAGTTTTTACCTTTCACCTGCGTGAAGGGCATAAATGGTCAGACGGCAAGCCGTTCACTTCAGAAGACGTTCTTTTTGCGATTAATGATGTCATCAACAACGTTGATTTTGTTCCAGGCATGCGCCCTGCATTCCTGATTGGCGCAACGGCAACGGCACCCGATGCCACGACAGTTGTCATCACATTGCCAGAGCCCAACGGATTATTCCTGGAATTGATGGCAACGGTAGATGGGCCTCAAGTCACGCGTTTCCAAAAAGAATTCTGCTCGCAGTTTCACCCAAAATACAATCCAGACGCCGTTAAAATCGCGACGGATGGCGGCCTGAGTGGCTGGGGCGAAATGTTACGTGACAATTGCGGTGTGCAGCGTGATGGCAATGCAGACCGCCCTACCCTGTATGCGTGGAAAATGCTGGACGACTATGATGGCATCAACTCCGTCATCAATTTCGAACGCAATCCGTTTTACTTCAAGGTAGATCAAGAAGGAAACCAGCTTCCCTATATCGACAAGTTGCAAATGACGCAGGTCGAAGATGCAAATTCGATCGTGTTGATGGGCATTGCAGGTGAGATTGATTTCACCAATCGCCATATCAACAATGTCACGAACAAACCGGTTTTTTTCGATAATCAGGAAAAAGGTGATTTTAGAATTTATTCGACGGTGCCTGCTGATATGAACACCGCAATTATTCAGATGAATCTGAATTATGAAGATGATGGCTTCCGCGAGTTGTTTCAGAACCGGGATTTCCGCGTTGCCATGTCACTTGCCACAGACCGTCAGGAAGTCATTGACGTTCTCTATGCGGGTCAAGGTGAACCCTATCAGGCAGCACCACGCCCTGAATCACCATTCTACAACGAGGAGCTAGCCAAACAATACACCGAGTATGATCCGGACAAAGCCGGAGAAATGCTGGATGCGATTGGCCTGACAGAACGTGATGGCAATGGCATCCGAAAATTGCCTGATGGGCGTTCGATCAACATTCGCGTTGATGTGTCTTCAGATTTGGGACCACAACTCGACATTCTTGAACTGGTCAAAATTCACTGGGCTGAAGTCGGTATCAATCTGGATGTTCGCAAGGCTGAGCGCAGCTATGTTTACGAGCAGAAAGACGGCAACAAGCACATGATGCATGTTTGGAAAGGCGATGGCGGTCTGGGCGATGCGCAGCTCGACTCTCGTTATTACCTGCCGATGCATCTGGAATCCGGCTACGCTATCCGCTGGGCCGAACACTGGACCGATCCTGATAAAGCGAACCTGATTGACCTGCCCGAAACAGTGGCGCGGCAGTTGGAGCTTTACAAGCAGATGTTCAACAGCCCCTCACCTGAGGACCGTACAAGGCTGTTCAAGGAAGTGTTGGATATCACCAAGAGTGAATTCTACACAATTGGGGTTTCTCTACCTCCCATGGACTATGGCATCGCCACAAATGTGATGCGTAATGTCCCTGAAAACCAGCCGCATGCCTGGGTCTACCCAAATCCAGGTCCGATGAATACGTCGGTGCTTTTCAAAAGCGAATAGGCTGGAATTGCAGGTGGCTCGCAACATTGTGGGCCACCTGTAACTGAAAGAGACAGATGCTTCAGTTCATATTCAATCGCTTTCTGACAATGATCGCCATGATGCTGGCGCTGTCATTTGTGTGCTTTTTTATCATCCAGTTACCGCCCGGTGATGTGATTTCTGCCTATGCCGCGGAATTGGCGGCATCAGGTGATGGCGGGGGCCTGGTGGTGGAACAGCTGCGCGAGCGTTACGGCCTCAATCAGCCATTCTATGTGCAATATTTGAAATGGGTTCGAAACCTGCTCATTGGCGATCTTGGCTACAGCTTCAATCTCAGCAAACCCGTATCTGAAATTATCTCAGGCCGCATTGGGATTTCGCTGCTGGTTGAATGTCTGGCTCTTGTTGTGCTTTGGGGAATCGCCATTCCAATTGGCATCTATTCCGCAGTCCGTCGCTATTCAGTAGGCGATATGTTTGCCACGATTTTTGGCTTCATCGGATTGGCAGTACCAAACTTTTTGCTGGCGCTGTTGATCATGTATGCCGTGTTCATTTTCACTGGCACCGCCGTTGAGGGCCTGTTCTCAGCCGAATATGCAAATGCACCGTGGACGCCGGGGCGGATTTGGGACTTTCTCACCCATGTGTGGGTACCGGTCCTTGTCATATCCACCGGCGGGGCAGCCCATATCATCCGGATTTTACGAGCCAATTTATTGGATGAATTGGGCAAACCATATGTCGTAACCGCGCGGGCAAAAGGAATGACGGAAAGCCGTCTGATCATGCGCTACCCGGTCCGCGTGGCCATGATCCCTCTGGTGGCAACCGTCGGATGGGTCTTGCCAACGATTATCTCAAGTTCAATCGTGACTGCCATTGTTTTGAACCTGCCCACACTCTCGCCCATCCTGTTGCGATCTTTGCTGTCGCAGGACATGCATCTTGCGGGTGCTCTTATCTTATTTATGGGGATGCTGACGCTCGTCGGCACTTTGATTTCTGACATGTTATTGATCTGGATCGATCCGCGTATTCGCACGGGGATGATGGATGCTTGAGTCCCCAATATCCCAGCAGCAACCAAACTCAAATGATGCATTTGAAGCCCCAACTCCGCTGACAACACAGGGTACAGAAACCCAGTTTCAGTTGATCTGGCGGGCTTTCAAAGCACACAAGCTTGCTATGATCAGTCTGGCAGTGCTGTCTCTGTTGTATCTGGTTGCCATTTTTGCAGAGTTTCTTGCACCAAATGACCCGTATGCGGTCAATGCCCGATACACCTATGCCCCGCCACAAGCGCTGCAGTTCATTGACCATGACGAAACTGGCGGCTGGTCAATAAGGCCGCACGTGCTTGGCTATAAGGTGGAGGTCGACCCGATTGCGTTGCGCCGCACCTATGTGATGGATGAAGCCACCAAATACTACATCCACTTTCTACCCGAGACGCATGAAGTTAAAATGTGGGGATTGTTTCCAACAAAGCGTCATCTTTTCGATGTGGATGGGCGACGCGAGGTCCTGTTTTTACTCGGCACTGACCGATTGGGTCGCGACGTGCTTTCACGCCTGATTTATGGCGCGCGCGTCACTCTCTCCATTGGGTTGGCCGGCATCCTTCTCAGTTTGGTATTGGGTGTCATTATCGGCGGCGTGTCGGGCTTTTACGGTGGCTGGATTGATAATCTCATCCAACGCGTCATCGAGTTCATCCGCTCAATACCGCCAATACCATTATGGATGGGATTTTCTGCAGCGCTTCCGCGAGACTGGACCCCATTGCAGAACTATTTCATCATTACGGTGATCCTGTCGCTGGTTGGCTGGACAGAACTGGCACGCGTCGTTCGAAGTCGTTTTCTATCTCTGAAAAGCGAGGATTACATTGCTGCTGCCAAGCTGGACGGCGTCAGCGATTCCCGCATCATTGTTCGGCACATGTTGCCGGCTTTCACCAGCCATATCATCGCAACCGCAACCCTGGCTATTCCCGGAATGATACTGGCAGAATCCAGTCTGAGCTTCATCGGCTTGGGCTTACAATCACCAGTCATTTCGTGGGGCGTCTTGCTGCAGGAAGGCCAGAACCTGCGTGCATTGGCAGATGCCCCGTGGCTGCTTTGGCCCGGTGCGGCCATCGTGATCACCATTCTAGCCATGAACTTTCTTGGCGACGGGATGCGGGACGCAGCTGATCCGTATGGCTCAAATGATTGAGGTCCAGACCATGCCTGAGACGGCCCCCAAAAAGGTTCTTGAGGTTCGTGACCTGTCGATTGGCTTTAGCATGCAAGATCGGGTGGTTGAGGTCGTCAAAAAAGTATCCTTTGACGTCAATCAGGGGGAGATTTTGTGTGTCGTTGGCGAAAGCGGATCGGGCAAGTCAGTCACCGCCCGTGCGCTGATGCGCATTGCCAGGCCCGGCAAGATTCTAAACGGCTCAATTCGGCTATATGACAATGATGGTCGCTGCGTTGACATCACGGAACTGGACGAGCAAAGCGAAGACATGCGCGCAGTGCGCGGCGATCGTATCGGCATGGTTTTTCAGGAACCGATGAGTTCACTCAGCCCGGTGCATACGATTGGCGAGCAGATTATTGAAACGATTTTGCTGCACCGGACTATGACTGCAGGCAAGGCACGCCAGGAAGCCATCGAGGCGCTGCGGCGGGTTCAAATCCCCAATCCGGAAACCGCAGTCGACAAATACTCATTTGAATTGTCGGGCGGCATGCGTCAACGGGCCATGATTGCGATGGCACTTTCATGCGAGCCTGAAATTCTGATTGCGGATGAGCCGACAACGGCGCTGGATGTCACCACGCAGGCCGAAATACTGCGCCTGATCAAGCGCCTGCAAAGTGAAACCGGTATGTCAGTGATCTTCATCACGCATGACATGGGCGTGGTTGCAGAAGTCGCAGACCGGGTTGCGGTTATGTATCACGGCGAAATCACAGAAATCGGCACTGTTGAGCAGATTTTTCACAAACCTGTCGCCAAATATACGCGCCACCTCATTGGCGCATCGTCGCGGTTCACGATAACCGGCGATCAGGATCGGGGTGGAACGTTGCCGCGAGATGGTGCCCAAAAAATGCTGGAAGTCAGAAATCTCAATCTGACCTTCCGTAAATCCTCGGGCATCCTGTTTCGAAAAGTCACCGAATTCAATGCCCTGAAAGATGTGTCCTTCTCACTGGCAGAAGGCGAGAATCTGGGAATTGTGGGCGAAAGCGGGTCCGGAAAAACCACCTTGGTGCGGGCATTGGTCGGTCTGCTGAAAACCGACAGTGGCACTGCCATGTATCAAAGCGACGATGGTCGAGAGTTCGATTTGCTGCAGCCCAATGCGCTGCGCAATGCCGGGCTTAACCGGGAAATCCGTATGGTGTTTCAGGACCCGTTTTCGTCGCTCAATCCACGCATGACAGTTGAACAGGTTATTGCCGAACCGTTGGTGATGGAGCGCAAGCACTCTCGGGCCGACATTCGCAAGCGTGTCGCCAATCTATTGGACCGCGTTGGTCTGCCCAGCAACGTTCTCAGCAGGTATCCACACGCATTTTCCGGCGGACAGAGGCAACGCATCAGCATTGCGCGCGCGCTGGCCGTGAACCCGCGCATGATTATTGCCGACGAAGCAACGTCTGCACTTGATGGGTCGATACGGTCGCAAATTCTGGACCTGTTGTTCGATCTGCAATCCGAACTTGGGCTGAGTTACATGTTTGTCGGCCATGACCTTGGTGTTGTGCGCTATTTCTGCGACCGGATCGCCGTCATGCACAATGGATCACTGGTCGAAATCGGGGACGCTGCAAGCGTGTGCCAGCGTCCTGAGCGTGACTATACCAAACAATTGATAGGGGCCGTTCCCGGAACCGATCCAAGCAACCGACGTCTCATTTTGACCTAAGGCCTAAGGAAACATCATGAATCCGTTAAAGAACAATCCTCTGCAAACGCGCGATGATTTTGCGTCTTCTGTCGTCCAGTTATGGGAGCCGTTGAAGCCCTATTTCAGCCCCGGAAAGGCACGCGTTAATCTGGGATTGCCAGCAGCTCATTTCACACAGACAGCCGCAGAACTGGAGGGCTTTTCTCGCCCATTGTTCGGACTTGCACCTTTGGCTGCAGGCGGATTGCCGTTTGATGACTGGGACATGATGCGCGAAGGTTACATCAACGGAACCGACCCGGGGCACCCGGAATATTGGGGCATATTCGGTGATCTTGATCAGCGATTGGTGGAATCCGCTGCCATTGGCTTCGGTCTGATTTTCGCAAAAGACAAGCTATGGGATCCACTAACTGCCCAACAAAAAACCAATGTCGGCAACTGGCTGAAATTCTGCCAGACCCAAAAGACAGCCAATAATAACTGGCATTTCTTCCATGTCTTCGGCTCGCTCGGGTTGGAAAATGTTGGAGTGGATCATGATTTGTCCGTCAGGCAAGCAGCTCTGGATACGCTGGAAAGCTTCTATATCGGCGATGGTTGGTATGCTGATGGCCCAAGGCGCCAATTTGACCACTATATTGCGTTTGCGATGCACTTCTATGGGCTGATCTATTCCAAAGTGGCCAAGGGCGATGAGGAACGTTGCGAACGGTTCCGTCAACGCGCGCGGGACTTCGCACAGGATTTTCAGCACTGGTTTGATGCCGAAGGTGCCAGTCTCGCCTTCGGCCGTTCGATGACGTATCGCTTTGCGCAAGCCTCCTTTTGGGCAGGCCTTGCCTTTGCCGATGTCGAGGCACTTCCGTGGGGCCAAATCCGAGGCTTTTGGGCTCGCAATATGCGGTGGTGGGGCAATCGGGACTATTTCGACCGGGACGGCATTATGCCAGTTGGGTACAGCTACCCCAATCTGCATATGTGCGAAGTGTATAATTCACCCGGCTCACCCTATTGGGCGATGAAAGCCTATCTTCCGCTGGCATTGGCCGAAGACCACCCCTTCTGGCAGGCGGACGAAATAGAAAAACAGGAAACGCCAAAGCTGTTGGTCTCACGGGTTCCCGGAATGATTGGGTTCGAAGCGGGTGGAAACCGGGTCATGCTGTCGTCCTGCAACCAGGTCACGCAACCGTTTCGTGGTACGTCGGAGAAATACGGAAAGTTCGCCTATTCGACCAAGCTGGGTTTCTCGGTAGACCCGGACCCCGTTGGGTTTTTGTCCAATCCTTTCGATAACATGCTGGCACTATCCTATAATTGTCGGACTTTCATGACCCGCTCGCCCTTGGAAGAGGCTCGGATTGGCAAAGACTTTCTATACTCAGTCTGGAAAGCTGATGACGAAATCGAAGTGGAAACATGGCTGATTGCATGTGCCCCGTGGCACATTCGGGCTCATAAAATCACAACCAACCGGGCGCTCTTCGCGACAGAAGGTGGATTTGGGATTCAAAGAACCGATACACCACCCACACTGGAAACACACACAGTCGGGCACTCCGAATTTGTGACCGAGACGGCCTTCAGTGTAGCGCTGGATATGTCCTCAACGCCGCGCAAGGGGCTCCCACGCAGGGTGCATCCCAACAGTTCGCTGTATTTCCCACAAACCCATGTGCCGCATCTGGCCACCGAGCTTGCGGTTGGAACGACATGGTTGATCGGCGCTTATGCGGCCAGTACCAACCCTGAAGATGCCAAAAACTGGGAAAAATTGGCACCAAAGGCACCCACGCAGGCGCAGCTTGAAAAAATGGTATCGGATAGCGAGCGCGTTTTGGGCATGAAGTATGAAACGCATATTCCCACATTACTTTGAACCGGATAGTGGGAATTTGAGGCCTACTTGATGCCCAGATGGTGTTGAAGGATCAGCGAGCGGTCTGGGGTGTCATGAATGAGGTCATCGCGGCCTCAAAAAATTGGGGAACCATGCTCATAGTTCCAAACCTCCCGCTCTTGCCGAGCGAAAATAGTCTTCGATATCTTTGATGGTTTGGGTCCCATCTCCGGCTTGGTCCCGACAATCCGTTTGCAGTAACTGACCCGCAAAATTTTGCAATTTTATGTATCCCGGCCACCGGGGGCGCAGGACCGCATTCTCTTGCATGGTCTGGCATTCGTGGAAAAACCTGCCATTCATTGTCTTTTGAGCTAACGGCGACCATACGCTGCGGTGCGCGGCCTGGCCGCCTGCTTCTGTCATTCGGATCTGTGCGCCTTCCTTAACAAGATGAAGGGCAGCATTAACGGCTGCGCCAATATCGCGCGTTGAAGACGACACTGCCAATCCGGTGCCTCCAAGCACAGTAGCGGCATTCTCAGTATTGGTCGGACCGTCGCAATAGCGGAGGAGACGGCGCCCGGCCGCTGGGGCCTGGGCGTAGCTGTTAAAGGAAAAAACAAACGGGCAGTACGCCACGTCATCTGAATGGGCCATCGCTTCCAACAGATCGATTGAGGACCAATCGAACGCCGCATCAGGAATATGGCGTGCAAGCTGACGCAGGATCGACAGGGCCTGAACCGCAATATCTTGAGGAATTAGGCGCTCACCGTTGCCGGAAATGTCCGCCCCCAAACAACTGGCAATACCGAGATAATTCATGAATGCATGAGGATTGGCCATTGAGAGGCCAAGCCCTCCCCGTTGCCCAAAAGCAATAGCTTCGTCAAAAGTTGCTGGCACAGCGCCATCAAGAAGGTCGGGACGACAGACAGCCACTTGCGAGGCGGCATCGATGGGCAAGGCCCAGAGGCCGTCGCCATACTCGTAACTCTTGAAACTAAGGCCAATGTAGCTTTCTTGCAGAGCGGCAAGATCGGCCGCATCAAGATGCTCGCGCAGATTCAGAAGAGCACCTGCGGCGGCTGCGTCGCCCATAAAAGGATGATCCAGAATAATCAGATCATACTTGTCCGCTGTCTCAACGATTGGCGTTGCCTCAAAACCGCGCAAGCTGTGGACATCCCATTCAATCGCAATGTCGTCGCTCAATGCGTTAAATCGATGTGTCTCGGCGAAAAGCCCGTCGCAAGCCCTCGGGTGATCCCAAGTCAATCCGCGTAGAGTTACCTTTTTCGACATCCCAAGACCATTCAACCTCTATCGGACCACCTAGCTTAATACATCATTGGTGTGCCTGCCCCATACCGATACCAAGAGGCGTCTCACGGCAGGCGGTCCATGAACTGATGCTGTTACGAAATAGAATACCATAAAATAATCTGGATCTATCCTGCATCTTGTAGCGACACCTGATGGGATGGTCGGCGTATCTTGCATTTGTGAGACGGCGATCATGACCGGTTTCTCCGCAAAGATCGTTCTTTTTCGAGAGCTTCAAGACTGTGAAGTTGGGAGGTTGCGAAGCCCCGACGGCAAGAAGCATGTCATGGGACAGCCATGAATGCTTCTTGCCTGCTAAAATCCTATTGGTTTTTGGGTGTCAGATATGCAAATCCTTCATTGCACGATTGATGACTTTGCGAGTCAGGCCAACGTCCTCAAGCATGTGGTCGGCGACCTGTTGCCGATGCTTGTAATCGCGGCGATAGCGAAAATACTGCCTGACGAGTGTCGCAATACCGTGACCGGCGCAAAAGTTACCGTTAAACGCGCGGTAGGTTGGTCTGTTGTCTCGTCGCACCGCTGCGGTGAGATCGTAAGTCATTCTATTATCGCTTCAATTTCATTTTGTAAGACCGGCAGGGCTTCAACTGGATTTTCTCCGATATTGCCCTGAATTTCGGTGGGTGTTTGGTCGGTGGCAAGTGGAAGGGGTTCTGTTGCAGACGCCTCTTCTGGCGCAAACTGAAAATCTGGCGCAGACGGTATAACTGGCGCAACCTCGAAGTCGGTGCTATCCGGCACATTCACATCGGGTACGCCGAACACCTCAAACTCTGGGGATTGTTCCGGCATATTGCCTAGATCATCCCGGAAAATATCATCAGGCGAGCTGCCTGCAATCGGCTCAAAGTTCCGAGCAGCACCGGGGTCAAAATCGTTCGGAATGTCTTCATCAGGCATGTTGATAAACCCATTTTCCAGGTCTTGCTCTGGCACGTTGCCGAATTGATCGATTGAGCCCTGGCTGCGCCGGTCATAGTCATTATGCTGCTGCTGATACCCACCATGGTTGCCGTAACTGCCAGAATTGCCGTAACTGCCAGAGTTGCCATATCCGCCAGCCGATGCAGTCGTCGTGACGACTGCTGTAGTTGTGGTTGCGAGAACAACGAGAGAGAGTGTCGAGAGAATTACTCTTCGGGACATTGGAATATTCCTTGTTGGTTTTGTTGGCGGCGCGGTTTTTCGACCCACACTCACCATTGACGAGGGGAGGTTCCATCTCGATGCCAATCTCGCAAAATGCCACCAGCGGCGTTCTATCGGACTGGACTGAGCAAGAACTGCGATGCTTTTTGGGTTTTGACGACCTTGAAACCTATGGATTATTCGGCCCGATTACCGGGACTCGAAACATGTACCAGTTGATCAAGAGCGGAAATCAAGTCGCCCCAATCCCGGCTGCGCTCTAGGACGCCATCCCCGGCAGCACCCGGGGATGATTGTATTGGGTCCAGGCCTCGAGGGGCCCGGACCGTATTTAACCTTCGGCAGGATCAGCCGCGGTAGTAGGGAGACCAGCACTGTGTGCGCCGACCGTGGTAGGGCTGGTAGGTATTGTTGTAAGCATTGTAGGTTTTGAAGCGCGCATGGCACCATCTGACATGCTGCTGCGGGTACTGGTACTGATTCTGGTGCTGATAGCCGGAGTTGCCATATCCGCCAGCTGATGCAGTCGTGGTGGAGACCGCTGCCGTCGTGGTTGCGAGGACAAGGAGAGTGAGTGTCGAGAGAACAGTTTTACGAAGCATTGTGATATCCCTTTGGTTTGATGTTCAGCGAAGTTTCCCTCCGCCGATGACCAAAACCTAAGCGAGATCGGAGCTTGCTACCTGTGACGCACAACACACCGAAATCATCTTGCCTGCAAAAAAATGGAATGCACTGCCTACCCGGGTTTTGCTGCCTGGGAATCGCTGTCCGGGTTTCGTTGCCCGGGTTTCGTTGCCCGGGTTTCGCAGTCAGGCAGGCCTCACTCGCCCTCGGCGAGCTTTTCCAGTCCGGCCCTGTCGCGCACAATCAACCAACCGTCCTTAAGTTCAACCAGTTGGGCATGTTGCCATTTACGCAAACAGCGGTTCACGTTTTCCCGGGTATTGCCGATCATCTTGGCAATTTCCGATTGCGACTGAGACAAACGGCTCAAAGGCTTGTCCGCACTTCCCGGCGGGGCAACTGTCAGACGCAGCAACACACGCGCCAAGCGTGAGGGCAGATCGAGGAAAGCAATCTCCACCATCCGTTCGTCCGATCGCCTGACCCTTTTGCACAGCAATTCAATGAGCTTGATAGAGAGCTTTGCATTGCGCTGCAGCACAACCAGCAAGGAACGCCTTTCAAGTACGACCAATGTGCAATTGGTGATCGCACGAATACTTGCCGATCGCTCTCCACCATCGAGCAGCGCGATTTCTCCGAAAACGTCTCTTGTCCTGAGTTCCGTTAACGTGACATCGCGTCCTCCGATTGTTGGCATCTCAACCCTCACGATTCCTTCTGCGATTGCCATCATGCTATGGCCCGGGGCGCCCATATTGAAAATAATATCACCCGCGTCATAGCGTTTGATTTGGGCAAATGCAGCAAGCTCCCGTTTTTCCTGGTCATCCAGAGCCTTGAAGATAAAGCTCTGGTTCAGGAGTTTTTCCTTGTTCAGGTTCTCGTCATCAATCATTCACGACACTTTCATTTACAAAGGCTTAGCAATTTTTTGGCTGTTGGCTCCCACAAGATTGACATAATCCAATTGTAGTGCCCTTGACCGCAACACGTAACACCAGTGATTGCAAAACTATTTTTACACAATCATATATATAGAGAGCGCTATGCGAACAGCAGTGTCGAGAAACTTTCTGGCCGTTCTTTGTTTACTGGTGATGGCCCCGTCCTTGGCTGTCGCGCAGCAAGCCAGCGGGTGCGTCGCAACCGAATTAAGCGATCCGCCACGAATTGTCTACCAGTGTGCAAACGGGCTCGTGCTGGAGGCAGAGGCTGCGGCGGCGCTTGAAATCGAGGAGGCAATCGTCGGCGAAAGGCCGGATGCAGTGCGCCTGACAGAGATGGGCGTGCTGGTCGAAATGGTGCCAGGCAGCGGATCTTTCCAGATACTGACGCCTCATGCAATTGCTGCGGTTCGCGGCACGATCTACGTAGTCGACGTCACCAACGGCATGACCTCGGTGTTCGTTGTCAGCGGCGAAATTGCCGTCTCTCGTACAGACGGGTCTGAGACCGTTGCACTTGCCGCTGGCGATGGCATCGAGGTTTCCCTTGATCAACCGATGATCGTAGAGCTTTGGCAGCCCGAGAAAGTGGCACGTTTACTGGCTCGCTTTGGTCGATGAATTCGAGCCTGCCTGTCTGGCTTGTTGTGGCCGCAGTGCTGAGCGGCGGGCTCTGGGCAGGATGGCTGGGATATCGGCACATGGCCGGCGCCGCCAGTCCAGTTGACCGGGTCGAGACGGTTCTGCTGGACTTGCGGATTCTCGTAACTGGCCCACGCGCTGCGCCGCCTGATATGGTGATCGTTGCTATTGACGACAGGACCGTGGCCAGTGCAGGGCGCTACCCGATCGACCGAAACCGTCTGGCGCGCTTGCTGGACAAGATCCAGGAAGCCGGTGCTCTTGCGGTTGCCATCGACATATTGCTGGTCGGAGCCACGAATGAGGCGGCTGATTCGAACCTTGTCGCGTCTCTTGGGGCCATACCTACCGTCATTGCCGGTGCAGGACAATTCCCCGAGGAAAGCTGGCACGCACCTTTTGTGCCAGCACCGAATAATGTACTGCGCCCCTCGCCGATTTTCGCAGATGCGGCGTCGGTGGGGCTTGTCAACGTTTCGACGGATGCTGGCGGTACGCCGCGCCAAATTCCTCTCTTGTTCAAAGTCGGAGAGAATCTGGAGCCGTCGCTGACCTTACGTGCGGTCAGTTTGTATCTCGGAATGCCCCCTATCCTGACCAGCAACGGCGTGCGGCTTGAAGAGCGCGTGCAGGCTGTCGATCTGGGTTGGCATCTGCCGCTCAATTATTATGGTCCCAGAGGGGCGATCAAGACAGTGAGCGCCCAGACCGTTCTCGATGGGTCGGGACCAAATGCCGATATTGACGGGCGGCTTGTCATGCTGGGTGTCACGGCGATAGGCGTTGGAGACCGTTTCGGCACGCCCTTTGACCAAATCCTGCCGGGTGTGGAAGTCCTAGCAACCGGGATCGCCAACATTCTCGATGGGTCGGCGCTGGTAAGGGATCCGGTAATCCGGCGAATCGATGCAGCGGCGGCGGTATTGATCACGCTATCCGGCATGACAGCTGTGGCGCTGTTGCCGCTTGCAACGGCTTCAATTTCATTCCTGCTGCTTTTGTTCGGGTGGCTGGTGGCCATTACCCTCTCCCTGGCGCAGGGATACTGGCTCAGTGGCGCGCTTCCCATGGCCGCAAGTCTGCCACCGGTCCTCGGATTTGTCATCATTCGGCAGGTGTTTGACCGGCACCAGATGCGCCAGTTGGCCATGGCGCAAGAGGCCCTCAGCCGCTTTCAGGCCCCGGCGCTTGTAAAGCGGATTGCCGAAGATCCATTCTTTTTGCGAGAGCCGAAGGAACAGGACGCGGCGATCCTGTTTATCGATCTTGCGGGTTATACTGGCCTTAGCGAGTGTTTGGGGCCGGCAAGAACGAGAGATATTCTCAAGGCATTTCACACACTCGTCGTCAATGAATCCGGCAAGAACCATGGTCTTGTCATGGATTTCATGGGCGATGGCGCCATGATTGGCTTTGGAATTCCCGATGCCGGCCCTGAGGACGCGACGAACGCGGTTGCCGGCGCCTTTGGCCTTGTTCAGGCCGTCAGGGACTGGATCGCCATCTTGGAACCGGATGCAGACATCAGCGAGGTTAGGGTCGGGGCGCATTTTGGCCCAGTTGTGCTGTCGCGGCTCGGCCATGACAACCAGCAGCAGATTGCTGCGACAGGCGATTGTGTGAACGTCGCAAGCCGTTTGCTGGAAGTGGGAAAGGCGCATGATGCGTCTCTTGTCCTGTCATCAGAACTGATCGCTGCCGCAGGGCTGACAAAGGGGAATGCAACGGCCCCTCAACGGCTCGAAACGGTTGCCATCCGCGGTCGCCAGAAAATTATGCAGGTGGCACTTTGGACCGGACCCGAGGTGGCCGCAGACCGATGAACATGTGTCAACTATGGCAGAAGATGTTTGGCTGGGGCGGGCGGTCTGGAGCTATGTGGTCTAGTTCCGGACCTGTCAATCGACGGGATTCCCATTTTGGCTGAATTCTTGTTCATCATGACAAAGGAGAGTTGTTATGACTGACTTGTTTTGACTTTCGCAGGACCATTTGGTGAAGAGCGAGCCGATTGGGTGTTTTTGATGGAAACTTCAGTGCGTTAGTCAGCAATGTGGTCAATGCTGATAGGCTTATAATTGATACCCCCCACTTGAAAGCCCACCGAACTGCCTGCAGTTTGCTGAAAGAGGGGATGTTCCCCGCAATATCCACTGCCCGGCAGTCTCAAAGACCGGCGGCGCGTAGCAACTTGATGCGACAGATGCGCGCACATTCTTTTCAAGCATATGCATTGCAGCTATCGTCCTAAGGTGGATTCAATGGGTCCGCACCCTAAGTTGCTGGACGCTTACGTCAAATCTTTGATAAAAATGCACTAATTATCTCTCCGCGGGCTTGCCTAACACCGTGTAACCCATAAGGTTGGGTGCTGAACGTGGCAGCCCCAGTGGCACCGCCGCGTCAACCCAGGGAGGAACGACATGAAAATTAAGAATATGCTTTTCGCCACCGCCTCGGCCATTGCTGTGCTGGGGCTTTTGCCTGCCACGGCAGTAGCCGAAACCAAACTGAAATGGGCGCACGTCTATGAATCGAGCGAGCCATACCACACCTGCGCTGTGGCTGCGAACGGGCTGTTGATGGATGCCACCGAAGGCCGGTATGGAATCGAAGTATTCCCCGCCTCGTCCTTAGGTAAAGAGGTCGACATCAACGAAGGCCTGGGGTTCGGCACGGTCGACATCATTTACACAGGACAGTTGTTTGCAGGCCGCTCCTACGGCCCAATCGCCATTGGCGGTGCGCCATTCATGTTCCGCGATTGGGATCACTGGGACAAATTCCGCAATTCCGAACTGTTTAGTGAATTGTCCCAAGGATACACTGATGGCACGGGCAATCACATCACAGCGATGACATATTATGGCGCACGCCATGTCACATCCAACAAGCCGATCCTGGCACCTGCCGATATGGATGGGTTGAAAATTCGCGTGCCCAATGCCCCACTTTACATGATGTTCCCAGAGGCAACGGGTGCCAACCCGGCACCGATAGCCTTTGCGGAGGTGTATTTGGCTCTGCAACAAGGTACCGTGGATGCGCAGGAAAATCCCCTGCCGACGATCCAGGCCAAAAAGTTCTATGAGGTGCAAAGCAACATCAACCTGACCGGCCACATCACCGATGCTCTGCTCACCATCGTTGGCGGCCCCGCTTGGGATGCAATGGATGCTGCAGATCAGGCTAAGCTGACCCAAGTGACCAAAGACACCGCCGTGTGCGCCACGGATGCCATTATCAAGGCCGAAGGCGAATTGGCTGAATGGTTCCGCGGTGAAGGCGTGCAAGTGAACGAAGTGGACCGCGGCCCGTTTATCGAAGCGGTTAAGGCTATGCATAACGGCGAAATGGCCACGTGGGATCAGGCCACGTATGACCGGTTGCAAGCCATCGAATAAATCGACCCTACTCTTTGCAGGCGGGCGACGTGCCCGCCTGCACCCTTTTCCCTAAGGATACGTCATGAGCAGACAAAACGCGCCTGACGAAACAGCGTCAGCGCCGATCACCATGGAAGAAGAGAAGATCGACCTGTCCGATCAGCGCTGGGACGATTCTCTGGTTCTGATACTGTTCTGGGTTTTGGCCTTTGTCGTTTTTCTTCAATTCTTTACGAGATATATTTTAAACGACTCCATCGCCTGGACCGAAGAAATAGCCCGGTTTTTGCTGATTGGCGTTACCTTTATTGGGGCGATCATGGCGACCCGCAAGCAAAGCCATATTGCGGTTGAATTCATTTACCGATGGATCCCGCGCGTTGGGCGGCGCATTGCCCAAACTGTGATCGATGTACTGACCACTGGCTTTTTCATCATGCTTGCCGTGTTCAGCGCGCAAATCGCCGGCCGTACGCGGCAGATGATGGTATCGCTCGATATTCCAAAATCAACGGTTTACTGGATAGTCGCTGTCGCATTTGTTTGTATGGCGCTGTATTCCGCCTGGAATACCTGGCGTCACCTGCGCAGCGGCACCAGCAAACTGATCGACCCAGAATTGCATGCGGACCAGATCCGCGCCATCGACTAGGAGCAGGCCCCAGTGGACATTATTTGGATTTTCGCAATGCTGGCGGGCATGTTGGTTTTCGGCATGCCAGTGGCCATAGCTTTGGCTGGGTCGTCGGCGATCTTCATCATCTTCAATGGCTCGCCTCCGCCCATGGTGGTGGCTCACCGCATGATCAACGGTGTGGACAGTTTCCCTTTGCTCGCAGTGCCGTTTTTTATTCTGGCGGGAAACCTGATGAACACTGCCGGAATTACCGAACGTATTTTCAACTTTGCCTTGGCGCTTGTCGGCTGGATGAGAGGGGGCCTTGGTCATGTGAATGTTGGAGCGTCGGTTATATTTGCGGGTATGTCCGGTGCTGCGGTGGCCGATGCAGGGGGGCTTGGCGCGATCGAGATCAAGGCGATGCGAGATGCCAATTACGATGCAAAATTCGCCGTCGGCATCACTGCGGCATCTTCCACCATCGGTCCTATCATTCCACCATCTCTGCCGATGGTGATTTATGGCGTGGTAGGAGGGGCAAGTATTGGGCAGTTATTTGTTGCGGGGTTCATTCCGGGGTTGATGATGGCGGGATCGCTGATGGTCATGATCGCTATCATGGCCCGGCGCAAAGGATTCGGGCGCGATCAAACCTTTTACTGGTCGGTCCTATGGTCGACCTTCCAGCGCGCGTTTCTGTCACTTCTCACCCCGATCATCATCGTGGGGGGCATTCTTTCGGGTGCATTCACCCCAACCGAGGCTGCAGTGGCGGCCTGCGCCTGGGCTCTGTTTCTGGGGCTTGTGGTGTACCGCACCCTGTCACTGCCCCGGTTCCTTCGCGTCAGCTTTGACACGATCGAAACAACGGCCGTGGTTCTTCTGGTCGTGGGTGCTGCCTCGATTTTTGCCTGGATTCTCACATCCAACCGCTTGCCAGAACAATTTGCCGCCGGGTTGCTGGCCATCTCTGACCGCCCTTGGGTGCTTTTGTTGCTGATAAACCTGATCCTGCTGGCGGTTGGTTGTTTCATGGAAACGGTGGCAGCGATCACCATTATGGTACCGGTGCTGTTGCCCATTGCCCTGACTTTGGGCATCGATCCGGTGCATTTTGGCGTGATTATGGTACTGAACCTGATGCTGGGGCTTTTGACGCCGCCGGTCGGCATGGTGCTGTATGTTCTTGCACGGGTCGCCAAGATTCCGTTTGAAGATTGCGTTGTCGGCACAGCACCTTTCCTGATTCCGCTGGTTATCGTACTTTTGATGGTGACGTTCATTCCCGGTATTACGATGTGGTTGCCAACCCTGATCTACCGCTAGGAAAGACATGCCGGAGCTGCTTCACGCTTAAACTCGCGGCTGCAAACGCATCTCGTCATTGCCGTCGCTAAACGTTCTCGATGCTATCGCCTCTGGTAAGCAACCTGATGGCCTTGCCACGAACTACCTGATCAAAAAGGACTTCCCAGCCATCTGGTCAGAACAGCGCAAGCAATTCGAGGTGCTCTGAGGCAAAACCCTCCAACCTTCCCCAAACTCGTACCGCCGGAATCGCAATCTGAGACTTCAGCTGTAACTTAACTAGCGTAACACTCAGATTCGCGTCTCACTTGAAATCTGCATACGCCAAGCTCCCGAAACACGGGCGAATTCGGCAGCAAACTCTTACCGTCTGAATGTCGGAAAGTGGGTGGCTGTGCTGGCAGTCTGGAGCTAACCAGTCTCAGCAGTTTTGCCTCCATTTACAGGGAAAATACAGGGAATTTTCAACTTTTACAGAGGCATACTCTACAATCAGGCCGGATTCAGACAGCAATTCCAGAGCGTTGCAGGAAATTTCCCTAAATTTAATTACAGGGAATTCAGTTCTCCAAAACAGGGTTTTCATCAGAGCTATCAGGGAACTTATTTGACGAAATCAGGAACAACGCCCGACGCCTATTTACGGTCGAAGCTGGAATACCAATCAACGCTATCTGTCACACTATGGTCTTCAGCGTCGCGGTGGTTTTCAACAATTAGCAGCGACATGGCATACCCATGCTGCTGATAATAAGTCTGAATATAGGCTTGGCCGTCACTCAGCGTTGCAAACCAGTCAGATGGGTCGATTTCATGCAGGTCAGTCGGTTTCCTGGCATCAGTTTCCTGTGGCAGCCACGGCATCGGCTGGTCTCTTGAAATTGAAGTTTTTGGGAAACCATCGTTCGACACCCAATATCGCAACCGGTCATCCCTGCTGAACGCGATGGCGACACACTCTTCGTGAAGTTCAACAAAGCGTCGTGCAGCCGCTTCTTTGCTAATGTTCAGTTGGTTCGCAACCGAAAGGACATGTTGAAGCTCAGCTGAATGCTCCAATTGCGCCTTGATCAGGTGGGATGGTGCGAGCATTTCGATAGCAAAACGATTTGCTTCCCGCTCCTGTCGGGCATGCCTGGTGTGCTTCTTGCTTGCGGACCGGCCACCCATATCTGCCTTCGTGCACAGAAATGTGCTTTCTTCATCAGTGTTCTGAAGCGGCCTGTGCCAAGGGTTCAGAAAGTGACACAGTTCGTGGGCTATAGTGAAACGCCTTCGCGGTGCTGCAGACAGACTATTTACCAGCACCTTCCCGACAGTACGCTGTTGAGTGGTTATCAGCGCACCTTCAAATGTATCGAGAGGTTCGGCCCGGATCTCGATAATGTCCAAAGCTTTCGCGATTGATTCAATTGGAACAGATCCAATGGATCCACTGCCATTCAATTGTTTGTGGATCTCTTCGGCCAGTTTCACCGGGTTTGATCCCGCCTCTTCGATATCCATACGGGACAGCTGGAATTTGTGCTCAAATTCCGCCATCTAGGTCTAGGTTTCCTTGTTGCGCAACAAAGACAACATCATTTCATCAAGGATCTTTCGCTCGCGATCATTCAATTTTTTAGCCTGTCTGAACATGCGTTGCAAATCAGTGTCGGCATCAGGAGCTTCGATATCCTCATCCACCATGAATGTTACAGAAACCCCAAAGTGGTCAGCCAGGCGTTGAACTAGACCCATCGCCGGGTTGTCGGTCTTGCCTTTTTCCAATTCCCAGATGTGAGCCTTCGACACACCTACTGATGACGCTACATCTTGTAGCGATTGTTTGGCGTTCAAACGCAAATCCATCATACGCGATCCCAAGCTCATCATGCCCTCCTTGTCAGTTTATGGCAACGAAGCAGCAACCCTCGTTTGCGTGGTCTTACAGATTCATATCACGGCTATTGCTTTTTTCAATCGTTTTCCTCATCTTACGAAAATGGGAGGCATAACCGATTCGGAGACAGGCAAATGACCGATCTGCAGATTGAATATTTAGCGACACAGGCACTCAAACCCTACCCACGCAACGCACGAACCCATTCGAAAAAGCAGCTTCGCCAGATCGGCGAAAGTATCAAGACGTTTGGATTTACGAATCCCGTACTGATTGACGATGACAATATGATCCTGGCTGGCCATGGCCGGGTTGATGCGGCCAAGACAATCGGAATGGACCAAGTTCCGTGTGTACGCATGTCATCTATGAGCCCCGCTCAGAAGCGGGCCTATGTCCTTGCGGATAACAAACTCGCGCTCAATGCTGGCTGGGACGATGAAATTCTGGCTGACGAGCTTCAGGCTTTGCTCAGTGATGACGCGCTTGATTTTGACCTTGAATTGACCGGTTTTTCCATTGCTGAAGTGGACGGATTGATAGATGGCATTTCGGTAGAAGAGGATGGCAACCCGCAAGATGATCTCCTGCCCTGCCCTGACGATACCCCAATGAGATGCAAACCAGGTGACATCTGGCAACTCGGCCCGCATAAGCTGATCTGTGGTGATGCGCTCGATCCTTCGGTTGTCGCTACACTCATGGATGGTGAGAAAGCGACCATGGTGTTTACAGACCCGCCGTACAATGTTCCCATTGACGGGCATGTGGGTGGATCCGGCAGGATAAAACATCAGGAATTTGCGATGGCATGCGGAGAGATGTCTTCATCTGAGTTCACCAGCTTTCTCAAGACCTCATTTCAGAACCAGGCAAACCATGCAACTGACGGTTCCATTCATTTTATCTGCATGGACTGGCGCCACATAAGTGAGCTCCTTGACGCTGGACGTCATGTTTATACCGAGTTGAAGAACCTCATCACATGGGTCAAGGACAATGGCGGCATGGGGACATTTTACCGCTCCCGTCACGAACTGATTTTTGCCTATAAACTTGGTACTGCACCGCACATCAACAGTTTTGAACTTGGTCAGCATGGGCGCTATCGCACCAATGTCTGGCAATATAAGGGTGTGAACACTATGAAGGCTGGCCGGATGCAGGAATTGGCACTTCATCCCACAGTCAAACCAGTGCAAATGATTGCAGATGCCATAAAGGATGTCTCTGCAAGGAATGACATTGTGCTGGATCTGTTTGGCGGATCCGGATCAACACTTATCGCCGCACATAAAACCGGCCGCAGGGCACGCATGTGCGAATTGGACCCGATCTATTGCGATCGTATTATCGCGCGCTACGAAGCCTTCGCCAAGGATGAAGCGGAATTGATCGCGTGTGGTGTACCAGACTGTCACGCCATGTTGGAGGCCGCGGAATGAGTGAGCCCTTCAAAAGCAAATCAAAAAACATAGGCACGCGCCCATCCGACAATGCAGACTATGAAGTGGGCTATGCAAAACCGCCACAAAGTTCCCGCTTTAAACCTGGCAGATCAGGCAATCCCAAGGGACGGCCCAAGGGCGCACGTAATAAACTTCCGGCATTGAATGAAGAGCGCCTCAAAGCAATTATTCTGGAAGAGGCCTATCGTGAGATTAAAGTCAATGAAGGCAATCGTCAGGTCAGCGTTCCAATGGCACAAGCCATTGTCCGTTCTCTTGCCCACAATGCAGTGAAAGGCAATACACGGGCACAGCGGCTGTTCTCTGAAATGCTGGCTTCTACTGAAACGTCACATAAACGGCTTCATGACGAATGGCTGGAAACGACAATCGAATACAAGATCGATTGGGAACGCGAACTGGCACGCCGGAAAGCCCACGGCATCGAGGCTCCTGATCCAATTCCACACCCTGACGATATCATCATCAATATGCGGCAAGGAACTGTCAGCATCAACGGACCCATGACGCGAGAGGAAAAGCAGGATCGCGACGATTTGCACGCCAAGAAACAGGAATTCGAGGGAGAATTGGCTCAACTAAAGGCAGACCTCGATGATCCGAGCATGCAGGAATACAGAAATGTCATCGAAGACGACATTGTGCATACACGGCGCATCCTCGACATGTACGCGGAGTATCTGCCGGATTTATAGCGACTGACACTGGCTCTGGGCAATACCTTCCTCCCTCTCGGCGGCACTTCGCTTGCCCGCCGGGCAATGTACGACAAAGCTAAAAACGTTGGAAAAAAGGGGATGGGTAACCAAAGGGTCGGACCAACGTTCTTACCGAATTGGTGAACAGTTGGCGATGATTGGCTCACAAAATGGAATCAATCCGATCTTCGACGAACTACCCCTCATTGCGCGAAGTCATTTGGAGCGGGCAGCGCAACTTTCCGGAGAAACTGTAAGGCTATCGGCATCCAAGGGAGGCCAAGTCGAGGTCATCGCGAGCGTCATAGGATCATCGGAAAACAGCCTGCTGGCATCCGTCGGCTCTGCGAACTCACCGTTACTCGGAGCTTCAAGCAAGTCATTGCTGTCTGGAGTGCCCGATGTTGACGTTATTGAATTCATCGAGAAACAACGATCACTAGGCACGGTACCCGAGACTTTCCACCAGGAAAGCTTTCTTGAAGATCTCGCGAAAATTAGAGCGCATGGTTGGGCACGCGATGCGGGCGAGTCCAATCCCGAAATCAGGGCATACGGCGCGCCCATTTTCGACGCGGGTGGAACGGTCGCGGCTTCGGTAAGTATTGTGTTCATTCGTAGCAAAGAAAAAATTAAAGGGGACCAATGCCGTCAATTGGTTGTTGAAACCGCTAATCGCATTAGTGAAGAACTCGATCGAAGACAGTTGTGCTGCTGAAAAAAGTCTTGGCGATCAACGAAACCGGCAGCAGCTCAGTCGGTTCAAATCGGGATTTCAGGCGACCGCTGATTTCCATAGGCCCAAAAAGCAAGAGCTGAGAATGGACACTGGTTGATCCCAAACTGGAGGACGCACAACCAACCAGTGTTCATTGAGGCAGGATAACCTCAATAGGGTGCCTGAAATGACCGCCGTGAAATCGCTGTGCCTGCGTACGACAGGAGTAGCCCGTTGCCAGAACAATTGAACCGTCATCTGAAATATGGTCAGCCCAGGACATATCGAACAATTTGCGTGACTTGCCGAAATTTTCTGCCTCATGGCCAAAGAGCCCGGCCATACCGCAACAGCCAGCACGAACGACTTCCACGCGCCCTCCCATCGTGCTGAATATCACGCGCCAGCGCTCAGCCGTGCGCGGTTCAGCCGTCTTTTCCGTGCAATGCAGAAACAGTCGGTAGGTTCGTTCATCCGTTGGTCTATCGCTGGACGGCAGTCGATCAAGGTGATCAAAGAGGAACTCGTCAATTGACGAGACCCGGTAAGATGAACTCGACGGAAGAGATTCGTATTCCTGCCGGTACAGCATCACAACGGCCGGTTCGATGCCGATGAGACTGGCCCCAGTCCTGGCAAAATCAGACAAGTCCCGAGTTGCCTTCCGCGCTGTCGCGTTGAACGCCACACCGTACCCACGCACGTGAAGCGCCTTTCCATTCTCTGAAATCGGAGCAGTGAACACGCGAAACCCCATTCGCTGCAAAAGTGCTGCCGTCGCTGCCCAGATATGCGGCTCGAAAACCCCGGAAAAGCTATCCGGAATAAGAATGACGCACTGTATCGGATTAGCGCCCGTAGGCAGACGGCAATCAACGTCCAGAAAGGACACGCCGGCTCTCTTCATTTGCTTTTCGAAGGACGTTGCGGGAAATCTCGGCAAGTCACGAAGGCCAAATAACCAGCGCGTGATCATTGTCGAAACCGGGTTGCTGATCACAAGATTTGCAAGGCGTGGCCACTGTGCGCCAGAGAGAGAAACTCTTTCCAGATGACGCAAAAGCCTGTCGCGTAGCGGTCGCCAGGTCGTCTCGTAATATGTTTCAAGAAACGCTGATTTCATGCCGGGAATGTCGACCTGCACAGGGCATTGGCTGGTGCAGGCCTTGCAGGAAAGGCAGGTGTCGAGACTGGCCTTCAATTCCTCAGCGAGAACACCGGTGTCTATGCCAAGGGATGCGGCTCTCGCCCATTCTCGAAACAGGGTCGCACGGCCCTTCGGTGACTGTATCCGGTCACGGCTTGCCTTGTAAGACGGGCACATCGCATCGGCCACGTCCCAGTTGAAACAGGCCCCGTTGCCATTGCAGGCAACCGCCCGCTCGTAGACGGCAAAGACCGTTCCATCGATGGAAGCATCACGCGCGCCCCGAAAGGGTACTGCATCAATTTTGTCTATCCGGCCATCTGACCCTTTTGGAGCCAACAGCTTGCCGGGATTAAGAAGGTTGCAAGGATCAAATGCTGCCTTGATCCGGCGCAAAACATTGTAAACCGCTTCCCCGGTGTAAAGGGGAAGATATTCGCCGCGGTAACCCTTGCCATGTTCACCCCATATAAGGCCGCCATGGGCTCTGGCAAGTTCAGCCACGGTGTCGGAAATCTCCCGCACCAGCGCCCTGTCCATCGGTGTTTTCATGTCAAGCAGGGGGCGGACATGAATGCACCCGACATCGGCGTGGCCGTACATTCCGTAGGTAAGGTCATGCTCATCGAGCAGGGCTCTGAACGCTTGCACAAACCCCACAAGGTTTTCGGGAGGAACTGCAGCATCTTCGACAAACGCAATGCCGCGACGGCTCCCCTCCATGGATGCCAGCAAACCCACCGAACGCTCACGCATTGCCCAGAGGGCCTTCATTTCATCAATGTTCGTAGTTTGAGCATATCCTACATGCTGCGCGCACTTTTCACCCAGAATGGCATCAAGCATTGTCACGCGCTCTTTGACCACGCTTGCAGAATTCTCTGCAATCTCAAGGAACAGGAAACCGCGTGCACCAGACAAGCCGCCCAGAATATTTTCAAGGCCGCTCCAAAGCGGAGATTTGCTGGCAAGCGCAACCACCTTGTCATCGATGAACTCGATAGCGACCGGATCGGCGGGTAGAAGGCGCTGAACATCGCGAAGCGCAGTCAGGCAATCATCATACGCCAGGACGCAAAGCGCCCGGTGCGATGGACGTTGCGTCACCCTGAAAGTGATTTCTGCTGTCAGCGCAAGAGTGCCTTCCGATCCGGCCAGCAGCTTTGCTAGGCGGAACGTGCCATCCTTGGAGACAACTTCATTGAGATTGTAGCCGGTCATCCCCCGGTTCATGTCCGGATAGACGCGGGCGATCTCTTCGGCGTGTGACGCCACCTCACCGGCGATAAGGCGGCAAATGGATGCAAGACGGCTGTTACCAACACCGTCACCCAGCGTCGAAAGCGGCAGGTCCGCGATGTCGGCCGTGCTTCCATCATCCATGACAATGTTCATGCTGGCAACGTAATCGGAGGTTCGCCCATAGCGCCGCGAGCCCTTACCCGAAGCATCGGTGGCAAGCATTCCGCCAAGTGTTGCCCGCGAAGCGGTCGAAACGGTAGGCGCAAAGAAATATCCCAACGGGCGCAGATACGCGTTCAACTGATCAAGAACGACCCCTGGTTCCACCGTTACGGTTTCTGCCACGGGATCAAAGCCAATAATGCGGTTCATGTGTCTTGAGAGATCAACAACGACGAAAAGTGTCAGAGACTGTCCGTTGGTTCCCGTACACCCGCCCCGCGCTGTGATCGGTATCCGGTGCATTTGCGACAAGCGCGATACAAGGCGAAGATCGGCCTTGCAGCGTGGATAAACGACAAGGGCCGGCTCCACATGATAGATGCTGTTGTCAGTTGCATTGACCAGTTTGGCCGCAACGCTGCTGTCGGTGTCTCCGGAAAACTTTTCAGCGGCAAGTCCGGAGACAAAGTCGGCTAACCTCATGTCAGATGCTGAATGCTGGTCTTTCAGCACAACTGTCTTCGATAACGCCATTCGGTCAGAAGAGCCTCAGCATAAAGGTGGAGATTTCGGGAAAGATTATGATCAATGCCAGGTTCGCCGCGATCAGACCAACAAATGGCAACGCCCCCTTGAAAACCTCAGGGATTGGTTTCCGGGAAATAGCGCTGACCACAAAAAGGTTCATCCCGACGGGCGGTGTGATGACCGCTAACTCCATATTGACGATCAGAATTATGCCAAAGTGAATGGGGTCGATGCCGAGCTCAATCAGCACCGGGAGAACAATCGGCACCACGATCAGGATCACTGAAATGATTTCAAGGAAACACCCCAGAACCAGCAGCAACACATTTATCGCCAGGAGAAAAACGATCGGGGGGATTTCCCACTCCGTGATTAGCTGGGTTACATAAAACGGGATCCGCTCATACGAAATGATAAAGCTCAGAACCGACGTTGCGGACATTATGATGAGGATGGTGGCCGACATAGTGCCGGCCGAAGAAAATGTGCGCAGAAACTCAACCATGCGTGCGTTGCGATACAGCGTGAAAGCAAAAAGTGTGGCAAGGACGACTGAAACCGCTGCGGCCTCTGTAGGCGTGAAGACACCGCCATAGATGCCTCCAAGAACAACGACGGGAAAGAAGAACATCGGAAGGCCGAGCAGGATGGCGCGCGGTCCTCCGTGTCCTGCCTGTTCCAGATTTCTTGCCGGAGATGGGTGCGCGCGAACCCTGTCTCCCAGAATGACAACGAACGCGCATAGCGCAAATCCAAGGAGCAGCCCCGGCCCAAGGGCTGCAATAAAGAGGTCGCCGATCGAAATTTCTACAACAGCCGCATAGACAATCAGCGGCACACTCGGCGGAATGAGAATGCCAAGCCCACCGCTTGCCGCAACAAGCCCTAAGGAGAATCTCTCCTTGTAGCCGTCTTCAATCAGCTTTGGAATCATCACACGCCCGATGGCAACCGCCGTCGCGACACTTGATCCGCTAATCGCGCTGAACACCATTATGGCGACCACGGTAACCAGTGCCAGACCATTGGGGGCCCGACCAAACATGGCGTTGCTGGCATTCACCAGCGCATCCGTTGCACCGCTTCGCGCAAGAATTTCAGCCGCCAGGATGAAAAACGGAATGCTGACCAGACTTGAGCTATTCAAGAACCAGAACATGCTGGTGATGGAAGTAGTGGTGTCTCCACCGGTCGCCAGAATATAGGCGCCGCAGATCAGCAGAATGGAAAAGGCGATCGGCAGACCGGTGAGCAGCACCGGCAAAAGCATAAGACCGCAGATGAGGGCTATTGTTGCACTCATTCCTGCAGGTCCAATTCATCAAAGATGTTGAGTTTGCTTCGCCCGGCGATGACGCGACCCACCGCACGCAGACCGATTAGTGCAAAGCTCACCGGAATAACCGACATGATCAGCCATATGGGGGCAGACAGCTTTGAAACCGACGTTTCGCCAATCATGTGTGAGAACATCACCGATTCCAACCCATAGATTGCCAGGGCAAAAGCGGTGATCGCAAGGAGGCCGTCGCAAAACCGCCACATGTTTTTCTTGGCCGTATCGGAGGCGTAGTTATAGACAATATCAAGCGCGATGTTCTGGCCCAGTCGATCGGCATGGACCACACCGACAAAAACCATCCACATGACCAGATAGACAGAGATTTCCTCAAGGCTGCTGGCGGAAAAGCCGAACACATATCTTGCCGTTATCTGGGCAAAATTGAGCATGACCGCGACACCAAGAAGCGCAACGATAAGTGTGCTTTCAAAAATGCCAAGCACATGATCAACGCTGTTGACCACGTGCTTGGCTCTAGGCCAGAAACCATTGTTCTGGGAGGAATCCTGGCCATTTGCCATCGGCTTACTGGTAGCCTTTGGCGCTCTCGAGCAGCTCTTTCAGTTCTGGATCAAGACCGTCATAGACACTCGTCATTGCTGCCTGCCATTTTGCCATCTCTGCAGCATCGACTGTTACGACTTCCAGCCCATTTGCAGCAGCTGTATCGAGAGACGCCTGAATCTCATTATCGATCTCGGCCTTGTTCCAGGCAGTGGCTGCGGCAGCGGCGGCATCGACCGCGGATTTCTCTTCTGCATCAAGACCATCATAGAAGGTCTTGTTCATCGCAAAGATGTAGCCGCCGAGCACGAGTTTAATGTCCACGGCATATTTCAACACCTCGTCCAGCTTAAGGGATACTGCGAAGCTTGGCGTAGTTACAGCACCGTCCACTGTGCCGTTCTGAAGGGCAAGGTAAACCTCGCTGCCAGGAATGACTGTCGCATTGGCACCCAGCGCACCAAGCATGCTCTCGAGGGTCTCGGATGGATAGGTGCGAATTTTCAAACCCTTTAGCTCATCAAGCGTCGCAACTTTCTTATCCGATGTGAAAACCAGGGTCGGTGTCTCATACCAGAAGCCGAGCGCCTTGAGGCCCTTTGCTTCAAGATCAGACATGATGGACGCGCCTACGGTTCCTTCCATCGCGCGTGTCAGGTGATCGTATCCTGAAAACACCAGCGGCGTCGTCAGAAGCTTTGCCTTGGGTGTAATGGTTTCATAGTAACTGATGAACGGAACAATCGCCTCGACCTGGCCACGAATGGCGGCGGTCACTTCCTGCTTGGAAGAGATGAGAGACGAGTTGGGGAAAGTTGTAACTTTGACTTCCCCGTCTGTCGCTTTTTCAAGTTCTTCCTTGAACACTGCCATTGTCCGCGCTTTGAGATGCGTGTCGGATGTCTCGTAGCTGACGCGGATTTCCTGAGCTGAAAATGCGCCGGTCACACTTAAGGCAGTGATCGCAATGACGGCGAGAAGACCGGAAAGTACTTTTCTTGATTGAAACATTTGTATTCCCCTTTTCTATTTATCATATTTGATCTTGATCCATCCCCGATATTTGAAGGTTGGGATCGGTATAGTGCCCGTATGGTATCCATTTACAGGCCGGTGGTTGGTCAAAGCTCGTTTTGTGAGGCTTGGTTCAGATACATTTCGCCCGCACGCCCGCGGCGCAGGATCCATCCGGGTGGCACGTAAGTCGTCGAAGACATCTCCTCGACAATCACAGGGCCTTCAATCCTGGTGTCGGAGCGCAAATCATCACGATTCCAGACCGGCACTTCCAGTTTACGATTGTCTATAAAAACCGAGCGCTGACCTACCGCGCTGCCGGCGCCGTCGGCGATATCTATCCATTGCGGTGTCTGCATCGGTATGGTTCCGACAAGGCGCAGATTGACGATCTCGATCTCTCGATCCTTGTCGCGCCGACCGTATTCCCGCTCGAAGGTCGCTTCAAAGATTTCAGCAACATCCTCAATGTCGGTATTTTCAGGTACTGTGACCGTCAATTCATGAGATTGGCCGTGGTATCGCATGTCCAGTTGCCGTTCGAACGCAAGACCTGACACGTCGCTTCCCTCTGAGGCAAAGTCCTCTAACAACACTTGCCTCATCTTTGTGTCAGACTCGCTGACCAGCTCCAGAGTCTCATTGGTCAGCAACTGCAGAATAGTCGCTGTTCTGTCCTTGCGAAGAGCCGAACACAACGCACCAAAGGCGGAAAACGCGCCGGGATTTGGTGGCACGATAACTTCTTTCATGCCGACTTCTTCGGCAACCAGAGCAGCATGCAGCGGACCCGCGCCGCCATAGCACAACAACGAAAATTCGCGCGGATCAAACCCACGCATGATGGATATCTCGCGGATGGCCGCGGCCATTTTCGCAACGGCAAGCTTAAGAATGGCCTCAGCCATGCCTGGAACTTCAAGCCGGGCGGTCCCCGCAACAGGCGCCATCGCCTCCACAGCCTTGTCACGATCTATCCGCAGAGACTTACCCAACTCCTGACCGGATCCCAGTCTCCCGAGGATGACATTGGCGTCCGTCACCGTCGGTCTGGTTCCGCCCAGCCCATAGCAAGCCGGTCCGGGATTCGCGCCTGCGCTTTCTGGCCCAAGTTGCAGTCCCCCGCCGGCATCGAGCGTGGCTATGCTCCCGCCACCTGCGCCAACCGTATGAATATCAAGCTGAGGAACTTTGATGATCAAACCATCAAGCACAGTCTCTCGTTTTACCGGAAACTCATAGTCGTGAACAAGCGCAACGTCGGTGCTTGTTCCGCCCATATCGTAGGCCAGAATTCTTGGCCTATCCAGGAAGCGGGCAAAATGCACGGTTGCGGCTATACCAGCTGCAGGACCGGAGAGAATTGTTCGTACAGGTTGGGCAACGACGGCGGGCGTCGACAAGAGCCCGCCATGAGACGCGATAGTATAGAACGATGTCGAGGCGTTACGTTGCTTGATTGAATCTGTAAGCCGCTGTGTGTATCGCGCCATAACTGGCATGACATAAGCGTTGATGGACGCAGCTGAGAAACGCTCGAACTCTCGGACCTCATTGAGGACCTCTGTCGACACCGTGATATAGTCGAAATGGCGTTCCAACACCGAGCGTGCTGCGTTTTCGTTGGCCGGATTGCGATAGGCGTTGATGAAGCCAATTGCGACGGCCTCGATGCCTTGTCCTTTAAGGTCCGCTGCCAGCACTTCCAGCGCCTCCTCATCCAGAACCGTCTCCACGGTGCCATCGGAAAGTGTGCGCTCATTGACGACGCATCGGTCGTGCCGCTCGGCAAGCGGGTCGGGCCGGATTGAGCCTCCCCCTTTGAAGTGGTCCGCCCCTATAGTTAGGAAAGCGGAGGACCAGAGATGGCCATTAAGAGACCGAAGCCCGAAGAGATTGTCG
>Ga0163215_100445_pt1 | contig 70420 bp, 58 predicted proteins | sample SynspAceP_FD_185934 | JGI IMG/M metagenome (GOLD analysis project Ga0163215, IMG submission 185934) | Saline lake microbial communities from Ace Lake in Antarctica - Synechococcus sp. Ace-P (Hybrid Assembly) | ecosystem: Environmental > Aquatic > Non-marine Saline and Alkaline > Saline | place... | reverse complement strand
GGGCTATGTCATTTTCAATGTCGGTACCAATCTTAATTTTGAGTATGTCAAAACCCTGACTCAGGGCTAAATTAGCATCAGCCAACATTTTATCTACATGGTCAACACTGATGGTGACATCCGTGCGCAAATGCGCCTTACCGCCGCCAAGTAATTTGTATAAAGGGGCATTAAAGTACTTAGCCCAAAGATCGTAAATAGCAATTTCAAGAGCGGCTTTAGCGCTGCTATTACCCACCATCGCATGTTGGATGGTATGGCAAATGACATTAAGATCTTCGATATGCCTACCTAGGATTTGCGGGCCAATTATTTTATCAATTGCATAAAACACCGAACCGTGGGTATCTCCGGTAATCACTGGGGTTGCAGGCGCAGCACCATAACCCAAGATGCCGCTATCAGTTTCAATGATGACGACCAAATCGCTGATGTTTTGTACCGTACGTAAGGCCGTTTTAAAAGGCGTTTTTAATGGTACTTCCAGCTTAGCAAAGCGAAATGCGGTGATTTTCATGATTACTTACTTTCCTAGCGTGCTGTTGAGGGTAATGCGTTTAATATTATAAATTTTATCGAGGTAAGTGGTTTTTTTATTAAGCTGCAGTTTAATCAAGGGCGTGACTGATACCGCGTTAAGTACCCCACTGAAGTAATTGCCATCAGGCGTCCAATATGCCAGTCCTTTCACATCATGGATTACAAAGGGTTGACCGTTTTCTTTGCCTAAATACAGCATCACGTGGCCCGGAATGTAGATGAGATCACCCACCTGCAGTTGTTCAATCACGGCCAGTTTACTGCTGATGTCAGACTTGTCATCAAAACGAAAGTTTGTACCATATTCGCCCATACCTTGTTGGCCTGAATTACGTGGCATAAGGATGCCAAAGGTTTTATAAATTTCACCGACAAACCCAGTGCAATCGCGACCATTATAGTCGTGGCCCCAGCCATAGCGCTCGCCTAAAAATTTAAACGCTTGGGCGATAAGGTTGTGAGACGTGTAATCAAGGTAACCTATATTGACATCCTGAGTGCGTCCTATTAATGCCGTAGTAATACTAAGGCTACCGTCATCATTACGCACTGGTAGCGCAACTTCATAGCTGGTGGCCGTACTTTGACCATATAGCTCAGGTTGTTGTTGGGCCTCACTCAACAAAGGCAGTTTTACCCCCATATCCAACTGAACTTGGGAAATCCTCGGTTCTGAGGGCACATAAGAGGTGAATACCTTCGAGCCGGTGATCAGCAAAAAGTCTTGATGCTCAATAAACTCTTGAATTTGCTGTTTACTGCCAATGGCGATAGCGTCTTGCTCCACCCAAGCTAGGTAGTTGTAGTTTTGCACCAAATACCAGCGCTGATCTGCGCTCTGATGCAATACTGCCACCGCTTCTGCGGGAAATACTGCAGATTCCTGAAAACGGTCTAAATCTAAGTCCATCTGCTCGTTAAAAACTCGGTCTAAGGTGGGAAAAGTGCGCAAAGCTGAACGTTTTACCACTAAACCAAATTGGACTATATTGGTATTTTCCACTGCGTTGGTATTGGTATTGTCTAGGTAAGTTTGAAAATGTTGTTGATTAACTGGAGTGCCGTCGGCATAAAAACGCGCGCTACTTGGCACAGTGCTAATACTGGCTATTTTGTTGTTTAAAGTGGTTTTATCTAGTACTGATTGGGTTTCTAAGGGATGCACCATATGCTCACTATTGGCATAAAGATGCCGATTGAAGGCCTTGATTTGGCTGTTTTTCATCCGCTTGTCCTCATCACTAGCCGGTTTAGCTTGCCAATATTGTGCATTGAGCTGTTGTAGGCTTACGTCGGGTATATTGCTGGCACTCTGCGCGAGCCCACTGCATGCACTGAGCGCACATAGTAATGTCAATGGTTGCCACAGTCGTTGACGCCAGCGACTGGATTTGAAATTGAAAACAGTTAGATTAAACATAGTAGTCACTCGTTATTAATTGCGACGATGCTGTATAAGGCTCATGCGCAAGCCAAACTAACACGCCAACGGCAGATGAGATTGCAATAGTTGCATGGCGCCCCATTCAGGGCCTGCTTGGGCTTTAACAATACGTGCGCGTAACACAGAGCTAAACCACGGTTCTAGGGAGGGGGCTAAGCCCCCCATCAGCACGATAGACAAGTCAGTATCTTGTAGGGTGCGCTGGCAAAGTTTGTCCAAGTAAGCGACCCCCTCTTCTACTAAGGCTAGCGCGCAGTGGTCACCTTGCTTTGCCAAGGCGATAACGCCGGGGGCTAATACAGCAAATTGACTTGGACTAGCACTGATCATACTTTGCAATAAGTCAGTGGTGTTGGTCACCGCTAGTGTGGTCACTATGTGTTTATTTAGGGGGCCAAAGGCGCTCAATCCATCCAGTGACTCTAAGGTTGCAGTAACTGCTTTTCTGCCAAACCAAGCACCACTGCCCTTGTCGCCAAGCACAAAACCATGACCACCAAATTGGCATAATTGTCCTTTTTGCATGCGCGCTGCAGATGAACCTGTACCTACAATCAATACGGCACCATCGTTACCCGCATGGGCACCATAACATGCGGTAGTTAAATCGCTGGCGAACTTAAAACTGGCAAAAGGATGTTTCCAGCCCAGCAATTGGGCCTTGACATTGGGCACACAAGCGCCTGCTAAACCAGCACCTACATGGACTTGGGCGATAGATTCTAAGTCTAGCTTCGCGTGTTTTAAAGCTAGCTTTATGGAGCTGACAATGGAATGTAATGTAAGGGGTAAGTCCCTTGCTGCATTCGCGGCCCCGGCGATACCTTGAGCGACAACCTCACCTTTATGGTTAAACAGTATGGCACTGCATTTAGAGCCGCCACCATCAATACCTGCATAAAATGTTAAGTTGTTGTCCACTAGAGTGCCTTAAACAATATTGTATTCCAAACAAAAGCGTATCATAGGAATATTTATTTCAACAAGCTAATCCTAATAAGATCGAAAAATAGTTGTCTTGCTCTTATAAGCCCTTCCTAGGCTATAGCAAGCTAAAATTGATTATTTGTACTTAAATAACCGGTCTATTTAGGCTGTTGAACTGAGTTTTAAGTTTAGCCAAAATTGGTTAATTTTTACTTAAACATTGACTCAAAGCATAGTTAATTGTCTACTAATAAATTATTCCAATATTTTATTAATTATTGAATACAGAGGGCCTATGTGCAAAATGATCGTCATGCAACTTGCATTGTTACTCAGTGTCATTGCCAGCAACGTTCAGGGACAACAAGCTAGCTCAGCACTTGTTCTAGCTGTACCGCAAGATGTTGTCGATTTTTATGGCGAAGTAATGAATGCCTCACCTTTTCAAGCTGCAGATATGCGTTCTCGTCAAATTGGCGGCATTTTGCCACTGGCATCATCAGCATCCTCCTATTTAAGTTCAGCTCAGGTTGATTATTTTCAAGCCGGATGGGAGCAGCGTATTGCTAAAAATGGGCGATTTTTTACAGCATCTAAGGAGTTGGGACGTATCTTAGTGATTAATTATAAGGCTGATTTTGGTTCTCCTAATGCGTCTTTACGTTATCGTTATTTGGCCAACCAAGATACTTATAATGATTTATATGAACCCTGGAGTTCATCAAAAATATTTGCCTATAGTGCTGCGGTGGCTAAAGTGCGACAACAAAGTGCAGGGGAATTTGGTGGCCAAAGTCTAGCAGGTAATATCCCCATTGCTGATTTAATTACTAGCATCCACAGTTATGAACCCTTTGGTTTGGCCGACGGCGACTCTAATGCCATTGCTACCTATTTTACGAATGTGGCAGGCCGTGATCATCTTACCGCTTTGTTTCATGATCAGTGGTTAATGTTAGCCAATCCCAGTATTCGTTTTCGTGGCGCCTATGCCAATAAAGTATTCGAACCCAATGATAGTCAGTGGCACCAAGGTGACAAACAATTCAGGATAAATTACCCAACGCAAAGTAGCGATGACCTAGGTTATCAAAGTTACCGCTGCGAACATTGTGGCCTGACAGGAAATAAACCCATGACCACCTTGGCTCAAGCAGAATGGCTTAAACGTTTAGCTGTGCACGATCGCGATCCTGTTACGCGATTACCCTATTTGCAAAGTGAAGATGTCGCGGTATTGTTTTTTGGTAAGGGCCATTCGGATACTAAGCATGCTGATGGTGGCATGCTGCAAGGCATCAGTACCATGTTGCACAATGCTATTGCCACCGCCATTGCTGGAGAATTGCCCTCTGATCCTAAAAAGGTATTAGATGAGGCCACACAAGGTCAATGGCGCATTTGGCAAAAAATCGGCTGGGGTCCAAGTGAAACTCGTGGCGCCGGTGAAAACGTGGTGTTGGCCCATGTAAGTTTGCCGCATTTTCAAGGTGGCTTAGAGTTTACCCTCGCCGCGCAGTCAGCAGAACCCGGTGATGGCGACATTTATGTCAATTATGCGGGTATAAAAATGCAATCCTTATTGACCCAAAGTATGCTTGAGCTATTTGCTGCAAACCAAGTTTTAAAGTAGGAGAACCGCAGGTTGATTACTACCTCATTTATTTATGTTACCGCCTTGTTAGTCATCGCCGCGACGCTCAAGGTCTTAGAAAATACTACCCGTTGGCGCTTGTTTGAATATTTACCGGCTATTGTGTCGCTGTATTTTGTGGTGATGTTGTGCTCCACATTTGGAGTGTGGGAAAAAACCGAAGAAATTAATAACGCTTACAAAATGCTGCGTAACAACTTGTTACCGGCGATGATTTTTTTGATGTTGCTTGATGCCGATTTACGTCAAATTAAACAGTTGGGTGGCAGAATGTTGTTAGCCTTTTTTATTGCGGCTGTCAGCATTGGTATCGCTTTTGTTGTAGCCTTTGCCCTGTTTCAAAGTTACTTGCAACCGGAGGCGTGGAAGACTTTGGCGGCTTTGAGTGGTAGTTGGATGGGCGGTACTGGCAACATGGTGGCCGTGCAGTTGGCCTTAGATGTGCCCGATGCCAGCATGGGTTATACCTTATTGATTGATTCAATCGACTACGCTATGTGGGTTATGTTTTTATTGGCCTTGGTGCCCCACGCCAAACGCTTTAATCGCTGGGTAAAGGCGGATAGCCAAATACTTGAAAAAATTGGTGCCAATATTGAACTCGAGGATGAGCAACGTCCGGTTAACGTCGGTGGTTTGTTAATTCTGCTAGCCAGTGCCCTACTGATGTCAGCCTTGGCGCAAAGTGCGGCAATGAATTTACCGACTTCAAGCTATTTCACCCCGACGGCGTGGACGGTACTAATTGTCACCTTAGCTGGAGTCATTGGGGCCTTAACACCGCTGGGTAAAATTGCTGGTGCCAGTCAGTTATCGATGTTGATGTTGTATCTGATTATTGCTCTGATTGCCTCACGGGCTAATTTTGCTGAACTCACGCAAGCGCCTATTTATATCATTTTAGGTTTGGTTATTTTAGCGATACATGCACTGATCATGGTGCTTATGGCGAAATGGCTCAAACTGGATTTATTCACTTGTGGGGTCGCATCACTAGCGAATATTGGCGGTGTGGCTTCTGCACCTATATTGGCAGCATCTTATTCAAAAGCCTTGATCCCAGTGGGCGTATTAATGGCGATGCTCGGATATATCATTGGTACTGGCGGGGGCTTGTTAGTCGGCAAAATATTATCATTTATCGCCAGCTAAAATATTAGCTTAGTGCAGTAGTGACTTACGCTTTTGTTGTGGCACACTGCAGTACTACTCTTTGTGCTGCTTTAAAGGAACAACATGCGCAGTGTAACTCCTACTGAAAAGGCCGCGTCGCTTTTAATATCAAGACGTTTGAAGGGGCAAAAAGGTGATCTATTGCCTGCTGATTGTCGACCTAACGACAATCAAAGTGCCTTTGCAATTCAACAGGCTGTGAGTCGCTTATGGTTCGAACAACTTGGCGATACCGTGGGAGCTTGGAAGTGTTTGCAGCCCATAGACGGTAAATGGGTGGTGGCGCCTATTTTTACCAGCACCATTAATACCGTGCCACCGACTGCACTTTGGCCTGATAATGGCGTAGCACGTATTGAACCTGAGCTCGTGTTTTATTTTGCACAGGATCTACCTGCGCGCGCTAAAGCATATTTGCCAGATGAAATCGATGCTGCTATTGGCCGCACAAACATGGCCTTGGAATTAATTTATTTTAATTATGCCCAAACTGATTTATGCACCCATTTTGATAAACTCGCCGATGGCTTAGTTAATCAAGGTTTGTTTGTGGGTCCTCAAGTTGCTACCGATTTGGCTAAAGCGGCAAGTCAGATAGATATCACCCTGAGTTATGCTGAACACATGCAACACTTTGTGGGTAAACACCCCAATATTATGCCACGAGCACCTTTGTATTGGCTGGTGGAGTTTTTGCGCCAGCAGGGTGTCGATATTGAAGCTGGCCAGGCGGTAATTACGGGCTCTTATGCCGGTTTGATCGATGTGCCACTGAATACTGACATTAGGGTAAAATATGCGGGTTTAGGTGAAATGGATGTGCATTTTAAAGCGCGTGGGTGAAAGAGGCAGATAGCCCCGTGCCGCGAGTGTCGAGCGACGAGTGCCGCTCTCCGAGCAACAGCAACAGAAAACTAACTTTTACGCCAGTGCGTGTAGCGCATTTAATGAATTAGGGGATTATTTATGAAAAATTTTATTGTGGCCGTATGCTTAACTTTGGGCTTGATGGCGTGTTCAAGCTACGAGCTTCCCGGTGAACTTGCCATTGGCGATGCCATGGTGCAAGTATCGGGGCAAAGTCTAGCAGGCGAGAAAGTGTCTATTCCTGATGATTTTAGCGGCAATAAGACGTTATTGTTGTTTGGTTACAAACAAGATACTCAGTTTGATATCGACCGCTGGTTAATTGGTTTAGACATGACTCAAACAGCGGTTAATGCCTACGAAATCCCCACTATTCAAGGCATGTTCCCCCGTATGTTTAGTACTTTTATCGATAGCGGGATGCGTTCAGGTATTCCCAAAGAACTGTGGAAAGGGGTTATTACGGTATATGAAGATGGTGAAAAAGTGCAACAGTTCACTGGTAATCAAAAACCCAATAACGCCAGAGTGATGTTGTTGGATGAGCAAGGCAAAATTATTTATTTTTACGACCGAGGTTTTTCGGTCGAAGCGCTCAATGACGTGCGTGCACTATTGTAGGTTAGACTTAAAATGCCATAGCTGGTTTAGCGATTAGATTAAACAAAACACTCAACCTTGGTTTAACGTTTCGGGCTACACTAGCGCCACTTTAGCAGTGGGGCCCGCCATGACGTGGATTTTCTTAACTTTGTTTGCGGTGTTTATGCAAGCTTGGCGCAATGCCTTTCAAAGTTTATTGGCAAAAGAAGTAAAAACACTGGGAGTGACCCTCGCTCGTTTTATCTGGGCTGGACCGATTGCCGCCTTATATTTGTGGTTATTATATGCCATAGAGCCCACTGAAATCCCCACCTTTACCGCGCGCTATTACTGGTATGTTGTCGGTGCTGCGAGTGTACAAATTCTGGCAACCAGCTTGATGGTTAAACTGTTTAAAATGAATAATTTTGCGGTTGGCGCAGGTTTGGCAAAAAGCGAAGCCTTAGTGGCGGCCGTATTAGCTACCTTATTTTTTGGTACTACCTTGTCTTTATTAGGTTGGCTAGGGGTTTTAATTGGTGGACTTGCGGTGTTTATATTGAGTGCAGCAAAAGGGTATCGCTCTTTATCCATTGCTACTGTTGTCATGGGTCTGGCCTGCGGTACTGCTTTTGCCCTGACGGCATTATGGGTTAGAGAGGCCAGTCTACTATTAGATTTACCCTTTCCCTACAGAGCAGCATGGGTGCTATTGATGATCATTAGCTTGCAGACCCTGGTATTATTGACATTTTTGATATTGGTTGACCCTAGCACCTTAAAGGCCTTATGGCAGCAACCCAAATTAACCCTGTTAATTAGTGTCAGCAGTTGTCTCGGCTCAATTAGTTTGTTTAGCGCCATGTCGATTCAAAATGTGCCCTATGTCAAAACGCTGGGCCAGGTTGAAATATTTTTTACCATATTGATTTCCACCTATTGGTTAAAACAAAAAGTTAAAATTAAAGATGCCTTTGGTTTTGTATTAATCGCCATAGCCGCTTTACTGGTTATCTGGGGTTAGGCCGTTTTAAGTACTAAAGACTAAGGGTTTTTACCCTTAGTAAAATCTAAATCCTGAAAGTCATAACTAAAGTCAATATCGCTCGATTCAGGTGCGATGCTCATGCCGCTAACCTCGCCTGTACTGTCACGTTTAAAGCTGATAATGGCGTCAGCTTCGAGGCTACGGTCATGCCAGCGGATCAATAGCGAATCTTTACCAACTTCATACAAACTACCGATCAATTTCTCGACACGTATTGAGTGAACTTGCAGTGTACCATCCTCTTGATTTTCAATAATAAAACGCCCCAGCCACGGATCATCATAAACCCCGAGGTAGTCCTTATTATTTTTGGTTTTTATACTGGCAAACTGGAACTGAGAACCGCCTTTTGTGCTGACTGTTTGCTGGTCAACTGGACGGGGTTTGGGGCTAAATTCAGCCAACCAATCCGTTTGTGTATCACCTAAATAGGGTTTCATTACGCTATACATCAGAGCACTTCTTGCCGCGCTAGACTGCTGGTTAGTCAGCACCACAAAACCTAAATCTAATTCTGGAAACAAACTCACAAAAGAATACATACCGGCTAAACTGCCGGTGTGATGCACCTGCAAGGTACCGTCCATATCATTCACCCGCCAGCCCAAAGCATAAGCACTGAAATGACTGTTATCCCGTTTTTTACTAGCAGTCGATAAGGGCATGATGGTTTGGGCTTGCCACATCTTCTTGTGTTGCTGGGCACTAAACAATCGTTGAGTGTCATCGATTTGCCCCTCACTAAGCTGTACTTTTACCCAGCGCAGCATGTCGTTTAAGCTACACTGAATGCCGCCAGCTGGACCAGATACACTGGGTTTAGTCGGATCGATACTGCGAATAATGGTTTGTAATTGGCCATTAACGATACCATGTGGCGTAGCCACTTCTTGCTGCTTGGCTTGACTGACTTTACCGGCAAAACAGTGAGTCATGCCGAGGGTGTGAAAAATACGTTGTTCAACAAAGCTCTCCCAACTTTGACCGGTGACCGCAGGGATGATTTCTCCGGCTACAATGTAGAGTAAGTTGTCGTAAGCATAGTCAGCACGAAACTCACCCGTAGGCTTTAGGTAGCGTAGATTGTGCAGCACTTCTTGGCGACTAAAACTAGAGGGCTCTGGCCACAGCATTAAATCACCAGCACCAAGGCCTAAGCCGCTGCGATGAGTAAGCAAATCAATCAGATTAAACTGTTGACTCACCCAAGGGTCATGTAATTTAAAATCACTTAAGTAGGATTGAACCTTACCGTTCCAGCTGATCTTGCCCTCGTCGACTAAGATGGCTAAAGCGGCAGAAGTAAACGCTTTAGTATTAGAGGCAATCTTAAAAATACTGTTGGCATCGACCGGATCGTCTTTACCGAGTGTTTTAACGCCAAAACCTTGTGCCGCTATTACTTGCCCGTTTTTAATGATACCAATCGCCGCACCGGGTACTTGAAAGTGCTGCATGATGTCATGCACTTTTTGCTGATTTATTTCCTGTGCTTCAACAGACAGTTTGATGCCGGCTAAAGTGATAATAAGCAAAAAAAATCGGCTAAATTTTGGCATGACATCCTCCTATGGGGTTTCCAGTAAGGCTTCATAAACCAAACTAATAATGCTGCCGTACTTACCTGTTTCAAATAGCTTGCCCTTAAATTCTGGGCCCTTGCCATCTTCACGCTCAACAATTTCAGTATGGCGGGCGTTGGTGAGTAGAATAATAGCTAAATCATAGGCAGGATCAATCACAGTCACAGTGCCTGTCCAGCCGGTATGCCCATAAGCATAGGGGCTAGCGTAGGGGCCAAAGTGCCACTTACTTTGTCCCTGATCAGCGCGGCGCCAGCCTAAACCAAAGCTACTATCACCCTCTTCTGGTTTAGTAAATTTGTCTAATACTGCACGATCGAATACTTTTATCCGTCCGTATCCACCGCCGTTCAATAGGGTTTGAGCAAGTATCGCTAGGTCGTCCACGTCAGAAAACAAACCCGCATGTCCAGCAACACCAGCAAAGGAATGAAAGGCTTTTTCATCGTGCACTTCACCTTGCAATACGTCAGTACGTACATTGTCGAAATCGACGGTGCCCCCGCGGGTATTACCTTGAATTTCAGTGGCCGCAAATTGTTGCTTAGCAAAGCCTTTTTGCAAGGGATTAAATACCGTGTTAGTCAAATTAAGGACATGATAAATATCTTGCTCAACATAGCGGTCAAGCGGCACATGTGTCACTCTTTCAACCAGTAAACCTAACAACATATAGTCTGTATCACTGTAAATTGCTTTGGTTTGGCGACCTGTTTCAAAGGGCACTCTATTAAGAAGTAGATGTTCTGTTTGCTTTTTATTTTGTGAAAAAAAGCGCGGGCCGAGTTCATTGTCTTTAGTGAAAAAACGTACTTGTGGTGAATAACCTGCGGTATGGCTTAATAAGTCACGGACCAAACGGCTTCCTCTGCCTTGGCCTTGATACTCTGGTAAATATTCACTGAGGGGACGGGTGACATCAATCTTGCCTTCAGACACGAGTTTCATTAAAGCAAAGTTGGTGGCGAACATTTTAGTATTTGAGGCTAAATCAAAAAGCTGATTAGTCTGCATTTTCACGGGCTGGTCTAAGGGGAAGCCTCCATCAGCATATTTACGAGCATAGCCATAAGCGCTGCGTTTAATAATTTTTCCATCTTTTACCACTAACAGTACAGCGCCAGGAAAACCTGCTGTCACGTCACTATTGATCAATTCATCTACTTTGGAAAATCGCTTTAGATTTTGGGCAGTTGTATCTCGCAACGTGGGATAAGGGATCATCACTTTTATGCTGCTGCCTGCCGGCAAGACGTTTTCAACTTTTAAAGTGTTCTCCCCCTCTTTAGTGCGACGGGTAAGACTATATTCATAGCGCTGATAAGGCTGAAATACACTTTCTATATTGAGCTTTTGGCCATTGATATAAATATCGGCACTTTGGGCATCAACGTTATCTAGAATAATCTGCCCTTCGCCTTGGTAGGCTTTGAATATAGTGCGATCATTGACCCATTCTCGGCTGCTTCGCTCGAGATTGGGGAAGCTCTCATTTACCTGATAGAACCCCAACGTAGTGATTGTTTTGATGGGCTGTTTTTCTGCTTCATAACGCAGTAATAGCGCTTGAATATGTTCAGGGAAATACTTTTCGATTAAGGCAAACAAAGTTGCCGCGGTTTTACTATCTAGTTTGCCATTAACTGACCAAGGTAAAAAGTGCATTTGAAAAGCGGATAGGGTATCAAAAGTGGCGTCGTCAAGTAGGCCTGTTTCCCTTATTCCATAGCCGTAGCGGTTTAGTGCGCGTTGCATTAAACCGGCGCTGAGGGGAGATTGATTAAACATTTCCCAGTATTTTTGCAAGGTGTCATTGTCGTACCATGCGCCAATTCCTGCTTGGTAAAGTTGATACCACGGAAACCGCGGGCCGGGATCATTTTTGCGAGTAGGCGCAATATCAGAATGGCCCACAACGGCAGTGGGTGATATATCAGGGTTTCTAGCCAAAATATCTTTAGATAGCTTAATCAATAACTCAATTTGCTGGGGATCATAGTCGGGAAATACACAAAGGCGCTCTGGGGTATTTTCACGTTTGGGCCCCGCTAGCGTTGCGCTATCTCGCATACAATGGGGCACATTGACGATTTCAATACCGATACTTTGGTCATTTAACTCTTCACGACCTTGCCAATAGCTGTTGCCTGCATGCCACGCTCTGTCTGATTCTTGTACTAACTGTATAACCTTTAAGTTACCGTCTTTATAGCTAGGGTCATTGCGCTCGGGTATCAGGTAGTGTGAGCTCAAGCCGCCTTCATCCACTAAAGCCTTAACGGACTTCTGGTAATCAATGGCAGTGTAGTGCATGACTAATATCTTAATGCGTTGGCTATAGTTTTTAGACTGCATATAAGATAGTGGCAAGTTTGCGCAACTAACTATCAATAACAGTAAGCCTAATAATCCTAGATATTTACCACCTGTTCGCGAAGCGACCAAACGAGATGATGTAAATAACGTACGCCCTTGCATAGTAAACCCCAACTAAAGAATAAAAAATTATAAAAAACCATAAGCTTGTGAATAAATATTCTACACACAATTTTCACTCGATTGTAACTGATTATTAGAAATAATCTTGCCTTTTACTTTCTATTCAACTCCTTTGTAAGGCTTAGCCCAGCGTTTTATAAGAATTATGTAGGCACTTATTCTTGGTTTTTCTTAAAGTATAATTTATTACATCTAATCATTATAAATGGAAAATATTATTCTTGACGTCTATGGTTATTATTTGTTAAATGAAGTGGCTCCTAGTTTAAACGAGAGTCAGCACAGGTAAAGCGGAACGAAATAAGTAGGTAAACCGCTAGTAGCATAATTAAAAAAATATCAGGTGGAACACATGTCAACACAACATATAAGATTTATGAAAAGGCGCCTACATCAGGCTTGTCGAAAAGCATGGAGTGCGCCAGCCGCATCTATGACAGCAGTGATGCTGGCAGGTGCACTAATCAGTTCACCAGTTATGGCACAGCAAGCAGGTGGGATCAAAGGTAAAGTAGTGACAAATGCTGCTGATGTTTTAGTTTCAGGTGTAACTGTTACTGCATCTAGTGATGTAATGCCAAAGCCAAGAACGGTCCAAACTAAGGAGGACGGCACTTATGTATTACCTGCGCTAAAACCGGGAACTTATACTTTAACCTTTACTTCGGCTGACGGGTCTGTGCGCCAAATGACGGTGGATGTATTACTAGACCAAACATCAAAAGTGGATGTAGCTTTCGAAACTGCACCAGCTGATAGTACTGAAGTAATTCAAATTGTAGGTACGCGTATTAGTCGAGAAGGTGACTCTTCGTTAAGTAACTCATTAGGTAAAGATGTCTTGGAACGAGTGCCGTCAGGCCAAGACTATAGAGAATTGTTGGCTATTGTTCCTGGCGTACAATATTCTGAATATGAAGTTTTAGGACCCTCTGCTGGTGGTTCTGGCCGCGACAACAGCTTTACCTTTGACGGAGCGGATGTTTCCATGCCTATGTATGGTAATCTTTCTGGCTCGCCATCAACTCATGATGTTGCTTTTGTGTCGATCGATCGCGGTGGTGCAAAAGCCGTAGGCTTTAATCGCGCAGGTGGTATATCGGTAAATACTTTGTCTAAGTCAGGTACCAATGATTTTCATGCCAGCGTCGAATATCGCATTGAACCCAAAAGCCTAACGTCAGATCAAGATGAATTAGCAGGCTCGGAGGCCACCTCTAAACAAGATAGAAGCTGGATCACTACAAGTATTAGTGGTGCATTGATTGAAGATGAGTTGTTTTTTTATGGGTCATTCTATAGCCCAGAAACAACAAAAAGTAACAAAGAAACGGCTTACGGCAAAACTAAAGATAAAGAAATTACGCGTGATGAGTATTTTGGTAAATTAACGTGGGGCCCTACAGACGATCTATTGTTGAACTTATCTTACCGCAATGTAGATAAGGATACTGTTGGTGACTCTATAGGCTCAAAATCCGTAGATTCTAGATCTGCGGGTGCTAAAGAATCGACAGATCTTTTTATCTTTGATGGTTCTTATCTTATCGACGATTATACTACTTTGACTTTCCAATACAGTGATTTTCAGTTTGACCTTTCTGCTCGTCCAGATAATTTACTGCCTAATATTACGCCTACAGTGGGGGAATCTCTTGATTTAACTCAGTTAGATCAGCTGGGAGCATTTGCTGTACCAGAGCTCCAAACGACAGCGGGCTATGATAATGTTGCGGCCCAAACGTTAATCAATACCTATGGTTACAGTAGTAATGGAGTGAAAACCGGTGGTGGTGGAGTAGGAGTTGATGGCGAAATCAGTGATCAAAGTTACCAGCGCCAGAGTTTTGAAGTAAAGCTTGATCATGAGTTTGAATTAGGAAACACCTTGCATAACTTGCATTTTGGCTTTCAATGGAAAGACTCCTCAGAAGAGTTAATACGTTATTCAAACGGTTGGGGGAATATTTCATTTAAAGGGGGAACTACCGTTGATAATCTGGAAGATGGCACCCCAACACCCATTTATTATCAAGCATCGGTTTACACTAACAGCTTAGTGACTGGTTCTGACGCTGAAGTTACTCCCTTAATCTCATCGTCAGTTAATTATAATTTTGAAGTAAATGACACTATTGAGCATGGTAATTTTACCTATAATGTTGGTTTTATGCTGAGTAGTGATATTTTGTATGGTCAGGGCTTAAAGAAAAATTCCGGGACAGTTTCTGGATATGAAGCTGCTCCAGGTCACAAGTATAAAATGTACGAGCTAGATTTCTTGGATATGATCCAACCGCGTTTAGGCATTACTTGGGCCTATGATGGCGAAAATACCATTTTTACTAATTTCGCTAGTTATAACCCTGATACTACTTCCCTAGCTCGGGCCGCATCTTGGGATCGAAATAATCAATCAACCCAAACAGTGTACTTTGATGCAAGTGGTGACTATATCACCCATGCAGCTGGTGGTGCATCGTCAGGTAAGTTATTTCAGGATAATTTAAAGGCCCGCCGTACCGATGAAATTACCATTGGAATGACGCAATACCTGTCCAATGAGTTATTTTTACGTTCTCATGTTCGTCAACGTAAGGCCTTCCATGCTTGGGAGGATGTACCAAACGATGCTCGCTTGTATGGTGAATATGGACCCTTTGGTGGCGTACCAGCAAATGTAGCGGCTCAAGGTTTATATATTGAGGACCTTGCAGCCTATCGCGAGCAATTAGGTGGCGGTTCTTCTTATGTTATTGCAGAGCTGGATGGTTCTGAGAATACCTATTATGAGTGGAGTATCGAAGGTGACTATACCGCTAAGGATATGTACTTAAACGTGTCTTATGTTTGGAGCCATTACTTCGGTAACTATGACCAAGATATTACCAGTACGGCATCTGATGGTAACTTATTTGTTGGTTCATCTAACCTAGGTGACGGTAAGGGCCGTATGTTGTGGGATGGTAAATATGGCAACTTGCATGGCAATAGACCGCATATCTTAAAAGCCCTTGGTTACTATACTACCGAATGGAATGCAGACATTGGCTTTAATTTTGTTTTTCAATCAGGTGACGTGTGGGAGGCTTGGGATGGCGCTGAATATGGTTATTCAAGTTCAACGATTCGTTATGCAGAACCTGCCGGCAGTCGTCGTGAGTCTAGTCACTGGCAGTTAGATCTAAACTACGCCCAGAGCTTTGACTTAAGTAATGACTTAGTGTTGAAGTTCAAAGCGGATGTTTTTAACGTCTTTGATAGACAAACTGGGTATAGCTACGAGCCTGTTGTTTCAAGCAGTACTTTTGGTGAAGCTCGAAGCTTAATCAATCCTCGCAGAGTACAACTATCTGTGAATGTAAGCTTTTAAGTTCAAACGCTTACTTAGTTATTAAAATCCTCGTCTAGTGCGGGGATTTTTTATGTTCATTTTAGGAATATATAATTCTACTAAATTTAAGTAAAAATAAATAATTTATCATCCAAGTAAAACCTGCTACATTCTTGATTCGGTTTTATATTGCCCCTGAAAATTTGGAAAATAGCAGTGAAAAAAATACCAGCAATTGTGATTAAAATAAGCCTTATCTTAGCGATCGTAGTCAGTATTTCTTGTGCAGTTAAACAACCTGTCGATCCGCAGCTACGCTTACTTGTCGCACAAAAATTAATGCTCGACCTCCGCTATTTTTGCAGTGATGAACAAGCACAACAAAGGTGTAATAAGCCCCTGACTGAATTGCCTGCTGAATTAAGTCAGATGATCAGTGATTCAGGTATTGGTGGTGTAGTGTTGTTTGCCGACAACTTGCAAAACACCGAGCAAATGTTGCGCTTGAATTATGCGCTACAACAAGCCGCCCAAAGGGGTGGTCATTCGCCTTTGTTCATTGCTATCGATCAAGAAGGTGGTCGGGTGGTGCGTATTCCGCAAAACCTAGCAACATCGTTTGCAGGTAATATGGCCATTGGTGCCACCTATGCCCAACATGGCGACTATTTTGCCCGGCTAAGCGGTGAAATCATTGCTAAAGAACTTTTATCTCTGGGTTTTAACTTGAACTTCGCCCCAACGGTTGATGTGAATGTTAACCCGCTTAACCCCGTGATTAATGTGCGCTCTTACGGTGAAGATGCGCAAATCGTGGCTGAACTGGGCAGTGCACAAATGGCTGCCATGCAAGGTCAAGGGATGATGGCGACCTTGAAGCACTTCCCTGGACACGGTGATACCAGTGTTGATAGTCATACCGGTTTGCCTAGGGTTGAACATGGCAGGCAACAAATTGAAAACTCCGATTTATTGCCCTTTCAATATGCTATCGACCATGATGCTCCAGCGATGATTATGACGGCGCATATTCAATACCCGCAACTAGATAATACCGAATTTACAACTAAAGAGGGCGACACCATTATTTTGCCTGCGACCATGTCACGCAAAATATTGACAGAATTGTTACGTAATAAAATGGGTTTTAAAGGTGTTATTGTGACGGATGCCCTCGATATGGCGGGCATTGCCCACTACTTTGATGAAAGTGAAGCGGTGATCCAAACGTTTAGTGCAGGGGCTGATATTGCCTTGATGCCCATTACGATCCGCAGTCCAGCGGACATTGAGCAGGTTGATAAATTAATTGATGAAGTGGTGAAAGCGGTACATAAGGGGCGTTTAAATAGACAAGAGTTAGTTGACTCGGCGCAACGAATCGCACAAGCGAAAAGCCAGTATCATCTTGCTCAGGCCTATTCTCTGCCATTAGAGCAGGCGATTGCACAAGCGCAAAACACCCTAGGTACAAAACAACATCGTCAGGTAGAACAAGCCCTCGCCGACAGTGCTATCGTGCAATTAAAAAATAATGGTGTACTGCCTATTAGTAACAAAGCAAAAAATATTCATTTAAGTATGCCTGATACCACTAAGTGCATGGCCCTGACGTTAGCACTTAAAACACGATTACCTGCTGTGCACATTAGCTGCAGTATTTTAGCCAACAGTACGACGGTCGCCAACCGTGATTTAATTGAACAAGCAGATGTATTGATTGCGGCAGATATCTCACCAGACCAAAGTCTAGTGGAGTTGGGCGGTATGGATGATATTCAATCTTGGCGCCAACGAGCCCCTAAAGAGCAGCAAGTAAGTCAACAATTGGCCCTCCTACAAGCGGCCAAAGCCAAAGGTAAAACGACTATTTTTATTAGCTTACGCACACCCTACAATGCCACGTTATTTGCCGATTATGCAGACCTTATCTTGGCAAGCTTTGCCTATAATTTAAATAAAACCGAGTATATTGACGATTATGGACGCTTAGTCACTGAGTATGAGGGCGCTATTTATAATGCCCTAGCTGATGTTATTTCTGGGCAAAAAGTTGCAACGGGTAGCTTGCCGGTTTCAGTCGATTTATAAGCTATCTCATCTTTATTATTGCTTAGCTGCTCATATCGCCTTTGGTCCTGAAGGCAAACTGAGCGGCTGCCTACTGTAAGCATTAACATCTTAAGAGTGGCTACTTATTGGGTCTTTGCTAAACCACTATTTTGCAAAGAATAGTTAAGAGTATAAAATGACTCTAATATTGTCCGAATAAATATAAAATTGTAGTTAACTAAAAAATTCTGAAAAATTAGCATAATTGAAATAGTGTTGTTTTGAATTGTGTTTCATAGCGATGAAAATAGCCCTAAAAGACTGATTTAAGTTAATTTTCATTTATTAACTAAGGATCCTTGGGTTACACTTCTTATTAGTTATTTACTAAAATATTTTATGAGTTTTAATGTCTACATTTACTAAAATTAAAGCCCTAAGGGGCTCCTTGTCGAGTAGCGAGTTAAAACTAGCTAAATTCGCCTTAGATTCATCGAATGCCATTCGCGAGCTGTCGTCGCAAGAACTGGCTAATGTGGTCGGTGTCAGTCAATCAAGTGTGGTGAAGTTTGCCCAGAAACTGGGTTACAAAGGCTATCCTGCATTTAAACTAGGCATTATTGATGCGGTTAATACGGTGCCTAGTAATAGCACTTTGCATGGCAAGATAACCATTAATGACAGTTTTAGTCAGATGTCGGACAAACTCCTTAGCAGCAAAGTGTCGGTGTTAAATGAAACTCAAAAATTGAATGATGAAAAAGCCTTTTTAGCGGCAGTTGAAATTCTAAAGTCGGCTAAGCGCATTCTAATTTGTGGTTTGGGTGGGTCGGCCTTGGTGGGTAAGGATTTTTCTTACAAGTTACAAAAATTGGGCATGTTGGCCATAGAAGAACCGGACACTCACGCGCAACTCGCCTTTGCTGCTACCTTGACTGCCAACGATCTGGTTTTTGCTATTAGTGAGTCTGGCAGCACCAAAGAGATAGTTAATGTGGTAAGCCAGGCTAAAAAAAATCAGTGTAAAGTTATTTCTATTACCCGCTATGGCAGTAACCCCATTTCAGATATGGCTGAGGTAAAACTCTATTCTATCGCTGATGAAGAGTCTGCCCGTTTATCGTCAATATTGGCACGTACTGCGCAAGAGTTTATTATTGATATCCTGTTTATTGCGATCACCCAATCGTCCCGTCAAGGTCGTCAAACCTTAGAAAAAACCAATGCTGTGGTCGCTGAGTTTAGGCGAATGTCTTAATAGTCTGGGTACAGTAAATAAGTTTTACGTTGCTGTTTAAAGGCTTGCAAGTCGGTCTGCCACGAGGCTTTTATTTGTTCTGCACTTTGCCCTTGCTCAATCGCTAAACGCAGGCTATCGGTGCCGGCTAATTTGTCCATAAAATCGGCCCGTTCAAAAAAGTCATAACCAGCCTTTTTGAATTGTTGGTAAGCCTTAATAAATAAAGTTAAATTCAGGCCTTCAATGTTACTTTGACGTAAGTCAGTACCAAATAATACTTGGTTTTCAAGTTTGGGCTGAGCAGCACTACCCGGTTTAGATACAGGGGTAAACTCAAAATCACCCAATGAAATCATGTTGTGACCCATTACTTGAAAAGGAAAGTCGGTACCGCGGCCAATACTGACGGGGGTGGCTTCAAACAAGCACAGTGAAGGGTATAGCTGAATGGCTTGGCTATTGGGCAAATTGGGGCTGGGCGCGACAGGCAGTGAGTAAGGTAGCTCGCGGCGGTAGTTGTTATTGGCAATAGTGATGAGATCTAAGGATGCGGCTTTATTTATCCACCCTTCACCCTTAATCATTAGTGCCAACTCGGCCAGGGTCATTCCGTGCAGTACAGGGATGGGGTGCATGCCAACGAAGGAACGAAATTTAGGGTCTAGGATTGGGCCATCGATAAATTTACCGTTGGGGTTGGGCCGGTCGAAGACCATAAACTGAGTGCCAGATTCGGCTGCGGCTTCCATCATATAATGCATGGAACTGATAAAAGTATAGAATCGGACTCCCACATCTTGAATGTCGAAAATGACCACATCTACTTGGTCCATTATGCTTTTTTCTGGCTTTTTGTTTTTACCATAAATAGAGGTAATGGCAATCCCTGTAACAGGGTCGATCGTATTTTGCACGTGGGCACCGGCATCATGATCGCCTCTAAAGCCATGTTCTGGTGCAAAAATACGCACTACATTCACTTGTTTTGCCAGCAAATAATCGAGCAAATGCTGATTGTTGACCCGCGATGATTGGTTAACCACGAGTGCGACTTTTTTGTTGTATAACAAGGGTAGATATAGTTCACCGCGCTGCGCCCCAACTTGAATGGCTTGCGGTGGTGGCAGACTGGTGCAAGCAGTGAGCAGCACAATAAAGGTGAGTAAAACAGCTTTGATTGAAAAGGGCATAGTTATATCTTATTTATCTTGGCTTTGGACCGCTTTGCGCAAAAAACCGTGATGCTGTTGTAATAGTTCACTTGCGTGTATTGCATTGGTGTTCGTTAATATCATTAAAATAGCTAATTTGGCTTCATTGCCTGCATCTTTTAGAGCTTGGGTGGCGGTTTCCTCATCACAATCGGTGGCTTGCATAACAATTAATAGGGCTCTAGCATAGAGTTTGGCATTGCTGGCACTGACGTCAACCATGAGGTTCTGATAGGTTTTGCCAATTCTAATCATGCTGGCTGTGCTTAACATATTTAAGATCAGCTTTTGCGCGGTACCGGATTTCATGCGAGTTGAGCCTGTCAAGATTTCAGGCCCTACAGCGGCGCATATATCAATATCGGCTTCTTTGGCAATCGCCGAGTTCGGATTACAACTGACTGATACTGACTTAGCGCCAACGGCTCTGGCGTACTTAAGCGCAGAAATCACATAAGGTGTACGTCCACTGGCAGCGATGCCTACCACCACGTCATTAGCATTTAAATTTATTGCGCTTAAATCAATAATCGCCGCCTCTTGATTGTCTTCAGCACCCTCTACCGCGCGTTTAATGGCTCTTTCTCCGCCAGCAATGATACCCACTACCATGTTTTCAGTGACACTAAAGGTAGGCATGCATTCAACAGCATCAAGAATACCTAAACGGCCACTGGTGCCGGCACCAATATAGATTAATCTGCCTTTATTTTGGAAGGCTGCGACTATGCAGTCGACGGCTTGGGCGATATTGGGCAGAGCGGGTTTGATTGCTAGCGCGACTTTCTGATCTTCCTCATTAATTAGGTGCAGGATCCCAGTTGTTGACAACAAATCGATATCTAAAGTGTTGCTATTACGGGTCTCTGACAAAATTGAATGTAACTCGTTTAAAAGAGGATTTCGGGTCATATTATCTTCGCATTTCTTTATAATTAAGGTAGGTAAGCATTTATTGGTGTGTTTTATATACCAAATCCCGTTAGTTATCTTGTAGTATTTCTATTGGTTCGCCTTGGCTTGCACCGCTACTACAAATTATAAAGGCAGCCGCACTACCAATACAGAGTTGCCAAGTAAAACCGAGATCAAATAACCATGCCTCGGGTAAAATAAGTGCCATCACATAAGGTTGAAAAAATAAGGTGAGCAAAAACCCACCCAGTAAGGCAGCGAATACAGTTTTTTGATTGCCCCGTTGGGTGAATAACACCGTAAAATAGACACCCAATAAACCGCTATATGAAAAGACCATTACACTAAGCGCAAATTGCAACAGTGGCATATCCGAGTGTTGTTGCCAGAAATAACACAAACACGCCATGGCACTGAGCGCAAGCGCAACCACAAACATGCCTATTCTACCGGCTTTTACATAATGAAGATCACTCACCTTATGATTGCGCCGCACTAACCAAGGCCGATATAAATCTTGCACAATCACCGACGACATAGAATTTAAACCTGAGTTTAAAGTGGATAATGCTGCAGCGATAATACCCACTGTGACCAATGCCTTTATGCCTGCCGGGATTTCATTCAGCACATAATACATAAAAATGGTGACTGATTCGCCTTTAAAGCTTGGCACTATGGCGCTGGATATGCCCTTGTTCATGATGTCAGGACGGTCGTAAAATATAAATAATAATAAGCCGATGGAGATAAATATCAGCATCACTGGAATCACCATCAGTACTGAATACAGCATGGCCTTACTGCCCTCACGGGCATTTTTACAGGTCAGAACTCGCTGCGTCATATCTTGATCTAAACCAAAAGCGGCAATATTGAGCAGCACAAAGCCGGTGATTACAGACCAAAAGTTAAATACGCCTTTAGAGCTGAAATCGAGATCAAAATGGAAAAATGTGAGTTTAGACTCAGCCCCCGGACTTGGTTCGGATAAGGCTTGTATAATAGTACTGAAATCTGCAGGTATAGCGCTATACAGAAAATAGACAACTGCTATCGCAGCACCTACATAAATGGCGCATTGCAATACATCGCTATAAATGACAGAACGAATACCGCCATAAACTGTGTATAACAAACCACAACTGGCAATAATTAATACCGAGATAACCACATGCATGGCGGCGATGTCGCCAAATAAAATCATTGAGATAGCAATAGCTGCCATATATAAACGAGCGCCACTGGCAAATACTCGACCGAATAAATACATTAAACCGGCATGCTGTTTGGCTTGCGCCCCAAAGCGTTGTTCTAATAATTCATAGACGGTGTAAACTTTAAGTTGGTAGAAACGTGGAATAAGAAAATAAGATACAAATAGCGCAGCAACAAAGGCACCTATATTAGAAGTGAGATAGGAAAAATCCCCACGATAGCCTTGGTCAGGCCCGCCTAAAAAGGTCGCTGCAGATTGAGATGTGGCCAATACTGAAATAGCGACAACCCAAACAGGCATGGAATTTCCACCCAAAAAGTAATCATTGCTGTTAGCTGATTTGCGATTAAAAAACCAACCAGAAGCCAATAACACTAAGCCGTAGGTGGCAAATACCAGCCAATCTAAGCCTGTGTACTGTTCTAGCATAGGTAGCTCTTTTAATTAACAATGAGTAGTTTAAGAATATATTATTCAATAATTATTGTATACAAAGAAATAACTATTATTAGCAACGAGCCGCGAGCTGCGAGAAAAGGGCAACGGGCAACAAGACAGGATTCCGTGTGCTGCGCACTGCCGGGTAGATACTAGACATTTATAACTAGTGGAAGCTGTTCTCTTATTCACTTAAGCATTAGCTGACAGATCTAGCCAGTGGCGATGAGAACCACTGGCGAGGCTTTAAAAGTGAATTAGCCAATCATCACAATACTGGCAATGATGTAAGCGACAATACTTAAGCCACCGGCAAACAATGCATAAGGCATTTGGGTTTTGACATGAGTGAGCAGGTCACAGCCCGCTGCAATAGAAGAAATTGCGGTGGTATCAGAGATTGGCGAACAATGATCGCCAAATACACCACCACCCAATATCGCCGCTATTACCAAAGAAGGCGGTAAACCTAAGGTTTGAATTAAGGGCACTCCAATAGGCACTAAAATAGCAAAGGTGCCCCAAGAGGTACCTGTAGTAAACGACATTATACCACCGGCAATAAATAGCATTGGCGCGACCAAAATTAAGGGTAAGTAATCACCAACCAGTCCCGCAACAAATACGCCAGTACCCAAGGTTTTTAAACTAGCACCTAAGGTCAGTGATAATAATACGATGGTGACCACGGGCAATAATTCACCAATACCTTTAAAGCCCAATTGCACGACTTCATGATGGGTGAAACGTTTGTGCCAGACCAATAATAAATAAGCCACAACACAGGCTAAAAAAGTCGAATAAAGTACGGATTTCGTACCGCTGCCTTGAATTAAGTTACCCTGCCCGGTCCACAACATAAAGGCTATCATCCCGAAGATCATGACCGCTAATGGCAGCAACATAAAACGCGCTTTAGTGGCAGCAGTACTTTCTAGTTCGTGAATTGATGTTTTACATTCTCTCTCTGCTTCTCGCATCGGCCCATGCACTTTGTCTTTAGCAATGGTGTAGGCAACTACTACCAAAGTAATGATGGCATAAAAATTTAATGGAATAGTGCCAACCAAAATACTAACTGGTGTTTCTTCTGCTAAGTCATAATTGCTTAATAAGCCAATGACAAGGGCCCCCCAACCATTAAGCAGTATGAGGATGCACACCGGAGCGCTTGTACTGTCGATGATATAAGCTAAGCGCGCTCGACTCATTTTGTATTTATCAAATAATCCTCGAGCCAGTATGCCCGCCGTTAATACACTTAAATTAGACTCAATAAACACGGCAATGCCGGTAAACATGGTTAGTGTACCAACCTGTCTTTTGCTTTTCGCTATGCCTTTGCTGACGAGCAAATTTACAGTGGCGGCAACCCCACCCGAGTCGCGAATAAAAGCCAGTAAAGCGCCCACTAACAGACTAAAGAGCAGTACTCGTGCATTACCGGGATCACTGACGATGTTGACAATTTGTTCGATGGTATTGATGGGGGTAAGCCACAATGATGTGTCTGGCGCAGCAAAGAGACTGATAAATTCAGCACTCAGGATCGCTAAAAATAACGCAAGAATGACCTCTTTTTTCCAAAAGACCACCACGATAGCGATGATGGGAGGGATGATAGAATAGATATCCATCTTTATTTCCTGTTTTAGTGCAATTTAATGCTTGTTGTTATCGGTAATGCAGTTAAACGTTAACTTTATCCAAACGCTTATGGAAATTATCCTACTAGAATAGCGACTTCTTGTGTTAATAAAGATTACATAAATTATTCCATTTAAAAAAGATACTAGTAATTTTTAAGTATCGTGTCATTAACTTTATCAAATAATGTAGGTTGCCGTACCCGTGGCAATATGGCGTCCGGATTCGTTGTGTAAATCCATACGACAGACGGCTACTTTTTTCCCTCGGCGAATAACTTGTGCAGTGGCAATGAATTGCTCTCCTTTACCTGGACGCAAATAATCAACCCGTATATCCAAAGTACCGCCATTGGGTAATTGAGCGTAAAAGGCCGCGATGTCTTCTTCATTAGTTAAATTTTTAACGCCATGTAATAAGGCGGCAACACTGCCAACAGTATCTAGGATGGCTGCCGTGACTCCACCATGTAGCATTTTATGAATGGGGTTACCCATCAGTTTGTCATGCCAATCAAGTCTTATTTCGGCCTGAAAATCATCAAGATGACTAACCTTAAGACCCAACAACTGATTAAAAGGCATATTTTCATTAAAAAACCGAGTAATGTAAGTTGCTACGTTTTGTATTGCAGGGCTCATTTTTAGGTTCCAACACTTAAATTAAAGAAACTACTGATGCCGTTTAAGACGGCACTTACAGCAATTGAAGCTAAGATCATACCCATGACGCGGCTGACCACACTGGCACCAGCATCACCAATGACATTAAGAATGCGACTGGCCAGTAGCATAAAAATCAGGGTAATAAGCAATACAGTCAAAATAATGAGGGTGGTAACCCCTTGATGGACCCAAGAAAAACGGTGATTATCTGTCAGTAATACCGCCGCCATCATGGCACCTGGCGACGCAATAGAGGGGATAGCGAGAGGGAATACATATTTATGTAGATTGCGATCGACCAAGTGCAACTCAGTTTCTGGTTTACTTTCACCAAAAATCATCGTCAGTGCAAACAAAAACAAAATAATGCCGCCGGCAATTTGAAACGCCGACAAGGGGATTTGCATGGCATCTAACAGATATTCGCCGACTAATACAAAGAATATCAGCACTAAGGCCGCAACTAAGGTGGCTTTAACCGCAATTTTACGGACTAAAGCACCACTCATACCAATTGTTACGGCGATAAACACCGGAATAGTACCTATAGGATCGATAACTGCCCAAAGTAATACAAACTGTCTGATTAAGTCGTCCATCAATAGCCCATCTTGCTAAGTGTTCGCTAGCTGTGAACAATAGTATAGTGAAATACCTCATTGTGTAATGTAGCAGCACAATTAAACTAAATAAGTCGCATCTACTGGCGCAGTGTCATTGCCCTTGTTGTGACTTATTGTCATGGTATTTTACTGGTTTTCACAACATATTATGCTTTCATTTGCTGTACCCAGTAAAAAAGTAAATTTTTATGGTGAAGCCCGTGAAGCCTAAGTAAAAAACCTTTAGACTTGCGAGCCTGAATTTTTGATAACGAGCTGATTTTTGACTGCCCCCATACCTTTGATGCAACAAGCGACTGCCCTACTTAACAATATCTTTGGTTATCCTGAGTTTAGACCGGGACAAGCTGAAGTTATTGAACAGGTTTTGGCGCAAAGGGATACCTTGGTGCTGATGCCAACGGGGGGCGGTAAATCCTTGTGTTATCAAATTCCTGCCTTAGTTTTACCTGGCCTCAGTATTGTTGTATCACCTCTTATTTCGCTAATGAAAGACCAAGTTGATGCCTTAAATGCTTATGGTGTGGAAGCCGCCTATATCAATTCTAATCTGAGCTCAGAGCAATTAGTTCAGGTTTTTCGCTCAATGCAGGATGGGCACCTTAAGTTAGTTTATGTTGCGCCAGAGCGCTTGATGAAGCTCGATTTTATCGAGCGCTTGCATAATCTTGATATTAGTTTAATCGCCGTCGACGAAGCTCATTGTGTTTCACACTGGGGACATGATTTTCGCAAAGATTATCGTTTATTAGGCCAGCTTAAAAACCAATTCCCCCATGTTCCTATGCTTGGTTTAACGGCTACGGCCGACTTAGCCACTCGCGCTGATATTGTTCAACAGCTTAATTTAAATCAGCCCTTCGTTTTTAAAGGTAGTTTTGACCGGCCCAATATTCGCTATAACCAAGTGACAAAATATAAAGCCACCGAGCAAGTTATTCAATTTGTTAAACAACAAGAAGGTAGTGGCATTATTTATTGTAATAGCCGCAAAAAAGTTGATGATCTGACTTTGGCGCTCGCGCGACAAGGAGTTAATTGTGCAGGCTACCATGCGGGGTTAGAAGGGAGCGTTCGCGATATTATTCAACGTGATTTTATCCAAGACAAGATTGATATTATTGTTGCCACGGTTGCGTTTGGTATGGGTATCGATAAGTCTAACGTACGTTTTGTGGTGCATTTTGATTTGCCCCGTAGCATTGAATCCTACTATCAAGAAATAGGTCGAGCAGGACGCGACGGCATGCCAGCTGAAGCATTGTTACTGTACGATGAAAAAGATGCAGCCCGTATCAGGCAGTGGATCGCCAGCGGCGAAAATGAAGAACGCAATGAAGTGGAGTTGCAAAAATTTGCTGCGATGGAAGCCTTCGGAGAGGCGCAAACCTGTCGTCGACAAATTTTGCTTAATTATTTTGCCGAATATTCAGCCGGGCAATGTCAAAATTGTGATATTTGCCTCGACCCACCCAAGGCGTTTGACGGCACCATTGATGCGCTAAAAGTGCTGTCTTGTGTCTTGCGCTTAGATCAGCAGGTAGCCAGCCAATACTTAATTGACGTATTACGGGGCAAACAACTGAAACGTATTATTGAATTGCTGCACGACAAACTCAGTACCTATGGCATTGGTAAAGAGCAAAGTGATGCTTATTGGCACAACATCATCAATCAATTGATCCATCGCGGATTATTGCGGGTTGATATTACCCAACATGCTGTACTTAAATTGACCGAGGCTGCCCGTCCTATCTTACGTCAGACACAAAATGTCGAACTGGCAGTGCCACGCTTGACGATTGATTTGAGTAAAAAGAAACAGCTAAGCGAACAAGCCTATGATCGAGCCTTATTCGCCAAGTTGAAACACTTACGCAAGAGCATTGCAGAACAAGATGACGTACCACCCTTTGTGGTATTCAGTGATGCCAGTTTAGCCGACATGGCAGCTAAATGCCCACAATCCAGTCGTGACTTTCTAGCGGTATCTGGAGTCGGCCAAACCAAATTAGAACGTTATGGCCCCCGTTTTATTGAAGCAATTTCAAGGCACTTAAACTAGGGGTTAACTGCGATTACCACATGATGATTTAACAGCTTATGGACGCGGGTTTGCAGTTGTAAAACCATTCTATCTTCAAACCAAGAATTACCTTTGAGCCACCTATTATTGCGTGGACTGGGGTGAGGTAGGGGAATTAGTGCGCTGGGTTTGTCTAACCAGCCTTTAACTACTTGCGTTAAGTTGCCCTTATGTTCTGGTAAATGATAGGCCTGGGCGTATTTCCCGATAATCAAACTTAGCTTGATATTAGGCAGTGCACTTAAAACCTGTGCTCGCCAAGTGGCTGCGCACTCTGGTCTGGGTGGTAAATCCCCGCTTTTTCCTGTACCCGGATAACAAAATCCCATGGGTAAAATGGCAACTTTTGACTCATCATAAAACGTTTCTTTAGATATACCCATCCAACGGCGTAATCTATCTCCACTGGCATCATCAAAGGGGAGCCCAGAGTTATGTGCCTGTCTACCTGGTGCTTGACCTGCAATGAGGATTTTTGCCTTAGGATGAATTTGCAGAATGGGCTTTATGCCATGTTCTAGATGAGCTGCACATACTTGGCAAGCCTGTATCGTATAGAGTAAGGATTCAAATGTATGCATAGATAAGATGACTCGGCAGTGATTGGGATTAGGTGTGTATTGACACTTTAACTAAATTAAAAAATTTGTGATTCATTTATCCTTATCGCTACTTTATCAAGCTACTGCTGTATATGGCAATTATGTGCTTTTAGCGCAGAAAATAGAGGATGAGCTCTGCCCTATACCACTCAGACTTAACTTCCACTATTTGGCTTTTTGTCGCATACTAAACGGCCATTATTAGCCTTATGATCTGCAAATCCGTGAAAGATACTCCAAGAAAAAGCGCCGATCCAAAAGTCGAACGATTAAAAATTCCTCCGCACTCAATTGAGGCAGAGCAGTCTGTATTGGGCAGTATGCTCATTGCTCCAGACGCTTGGGACAAAGTAGCAGAATTAGTTAATGATGAAGACTTTTACAATCGTTCACATCAAATAATCTTTCGCGCCATTTTACGATTATTGCGTAAAAGCCAACCGATAGACTTGATCACGGTTTCTGAAGACTTAGAAGAGCGCAACGAATTGGAAGATGCGGGTGGTTTTGCCTATTTAGGTGAGCTCGCACGCAATACGCCCAGTGCCGCGAACGTAATCGCCTATGCGCAAATTATCAAAGAGCGAGCTGTTACTCGAGAATTGATTGGGGTGGCTCATGAGATTGCTGAAGCTGGCTACAATCCCGAAGGTCGCAACAGCGGCGAAATTTTGGATATGGCTGAAAGTAAGGTTTTTGAAATTGCCGAAAAACGCACAGGCAAAGATGAAGGCCCAAAAAATATTGAATCTGTTCTGGGGAAAACGATTGATCGCCTAGAAATACTAGTAAAAAGTAACAAAGAAGTCACTGGGGTTTCCACTGGTTATACCGATTTGGATAAAAAAACCAGTGGCTTACAACCCTCTGACTTGATCATTGTAGCTGCTCGTCCATCTATGGGTAAAACGACATTTGCGATGAATTTGTGTGAAAACGCTATGTTGCTAGAAACTAAGCCGGTTTTGGTCTTTAGTTTAGAGATGCCTTCCGAGCAAATTATGATGAGGATGTTGGCCTCACTCAGTCGGGTAGACCAAACTAAAATTCGTACTGCCCAGCTGAATGATGAAGATTGGGCGCGGATTTCCAACACTATGGCGATGTTAAAAGACAAAGATAATTTATATATCGACGATTCATCGGGCTTGACCCCCATGGATGTGCGAACTCGCGCACGAAAGTTAGCCCGTGATAGAGGTGGTATTAGCCTTATCATGATTGACTACTTACAGTTGATGCGTGTTCCCAGTTTAAGTGACAACCGAACCTTAGAGATTGCTGAAATTTCACGCTCACTTAAGGCCTTGGCTAAGGAGCTTGAAGTGCCTGTGGTGGCTTTGTCACAGTTGAACCGTGGTTTGGAGCAACGGGCTGATAAACGGCCAATTAACTCTGACCTACGTGAATCAGGCTCTATAGAGCAAGATGCCGATTTAATTATGTTTATATATCGGGATGAGGTTTACCACGAAGAAAGCACAGACAAAGGAATAGCTGAAATTATAATCGGCAAACAGCGTAATGGTCCTATAGGCACCAGTAGGCTGACCTTCCAAGGGCAGTTTTCACGCTTTGATAATTATGCGGGCCCTGCAATCGCTGACGATTATTAGGTTTATTGGTAAAGTACGGGTAGGAATCCTGTCAGTTTTACACATCAAAGCGTAGTTTTTACATAAAAAAAGGAGATGCAATGCATCTCCTTTTTTGTTTTTAGTCTATTTTAGTGGACTATTTTTCTACTTTAACACGTTTACTGGCTGTTACTTTAGCAGTAATACGACGATTCAATGCATGAGCCTGTTTAGTATCGGCGGTATCAAGTAATTGCGTTTCGCCATAACCCACTGCTTTGATGCGCGCAGCATCAATACTGTACTTAGTAATTAGCAACTTACGCACTGCGTCAGCACGTTTTTGTGACAACATCATGTTGTAATCATCATTACCAGGCGCTGAAGAGTGACCTTCTATTACCGTATCGGTATTAGGATAACGATTCATGAAATCAGCAAAAGTTTGGAAATCTGGATTATTAGGATTACTAATAATTGAGCTGTTATTGCCGAAGTTTATACGTAAGTTTTGGCTTACTTCTTCTTCCATAAATACGCTACAACCTACCGCATCAACTTTATCCGACATAGGTGTATTAGCACATTTGTCGTCAGCATCAGCAACGCCGTCGCCATCTTGGTCTGCGCCGATTGCACAACCATCGCTGTTAACTTTGGTTCCCGCTGGTGTGTTTGGACATAAATCTAGGCTATTTAATACGCCGTCTTTGTCTTCGTCAATGTCACAACCTTTAGCATCAACTTGCGTACCTGGTGCAGTATTAGGGCACATATCAAACGCGTCGTTAACACCGTCATTGTCGCTATCTTTTGATTTAGCAGGAGCGCTTTCGCCGATTGAGTAAGCTAAACCTAATTTAAGGCCAATGTCTTTATTACCGTTATCAACATCATTGTAAGCGGCAACTTCAGTAACAAGCTTGAACTTATCAGTTAGCGCCCAATGTTTACCAATACCGATATTAAGGGCAACACTATTTTCGGCTAGTTTTATGTGCTTAACACCACCAAAAACATATAAAACATCTTCCGGTAGAAAATAAAGTACGTCGGCACCTATACGGTTACCATTGACATCCTTACCTTCTGGGGCTGCATTGATATCCAAATAAGAAAATTCTACGCGGCCAGCCCATTCAGGCTTAAAACGAAAGCCAAATTCAGCGCCTATCCCAGTACCATCACTCAGATAATTAGGAAAGCCTGTATATTCTTGGTCAGTTGAGTAATATTCTGCAAAACCAGCAATCCATTTATCGCCTTCTTTGCCAGCATCAGCCAAAACTTGGGTTGATAACGCTAACAATATGCTTGTTGCGATTGATATTTTTTTCATGTGTACGTCCTTCTTAAAGTGTGTTCTGCTAGTAATTAAAATTATATCATCAATTATCGTTTTGTTTGATGCGAATCATTCAGTGTATCAAATAAATGACGGTCATACTTTTTGGCATATTGTAATCGATGTTTTGCGCTCACCTAACAAAATATAAAATTAGCAATGCTCATTTTTTGCGAAAAATACTGCGCTGAAGCTCAAATTTACATCTTTTTTAAGTCTAACTCAACTTCTGCAGGAAATATGCCAATATAATTTGCACTCCAAATAGAGAGTGAAAAGTAAAAAATGATCAAATTATCAGCACTAAGCTTAAAATATACTGCTCAAATTACAATGTGTTTTTAATTCTTTAGTCACTAAAACACATTTCTAGGTACAAATTTCCGGAGGGATGGCTAAAGGGAAGTATGATTTTTTTGCCGTCGACTTGATGGTCAACGGTGTGATTTTTGCCTGAGACCACCATAGGTGTCGCCATACCAAACTCGAAGCCCTTCTGACTCAATTCATTTTTTGCGCCGCCACAAATCATATTAGTGATTTCGCCAACCATGTCTTTGACATCAGCATTGATACTGTTGGGTCTTTCGCCCAACATTTTATGCATTATTTCGAATGCCAAACCTTCCTCAAGGGAAATAGATAAAGAGCCTTTGGTATTTTCACCCACCATACCGATTAAGCCAGATATATCTCCTCCTGCCTTATCGTCATTTTTGCGCTTCGGTTTACCTGGTTTTAACTCTATTTGCGCCATCATGCTCATCACATTGATTAAAGCGTTAATAAAAGGATTAATAAATTCGGCGTTCATAGATCACAAATTCCTTGTTGATGGGACAATGGTAGGATAGTCGATTATGTATGGGTTTATTTGCATGCAGCGCACATACCATGTGCTTCAATCGTTTGTTTGATTACCCTAAATCCTACAGATTGTGCTTGTTTGTCGAGAGTTTCTTTTAAGCCTTCGGATTGGATTTCTTGTACTTCACCGCAACTGTCACAAATCAAAAATTGCACTGGATGATTGCAGTCAAAGTGATGACAAGCCACAAATGCGTTGGTTGATTCCAATTTATGCACCAAGCCAAATTCAAGCAAAAAATCTAAGGTCCGGTAAACAGTCGCGGGTTTGGCACCAGGCTCACTCAGTTTAAGCGAATCTAATAATTCGTAAGCGCCAATTGCCCCTTCTTGTTGCAATAATAGCGCGTAAACTTTTTCTCGGAGAGAAGTAAATCTTGCGCCTTTTTTCTCGCAAAAAACGCGCGCTTTATTTACATGCACTTCAATACTAGCCACAAACTATTCCTAAGATTTTAACTAACAAAGCATATCACTTTTTTATGAGAAAATTACTCATTTTTGTGCGGCCACTCGCGCAAATTTTTTGTTGGTGACATTGTATTATTTTAGTTTCTAAAAATGTTGCAAATAAAAGACAGATAAGAGCTCAGTTTATTTAAAATAGCTGTATTTTGGGCTGAAAGCTTTAAAAATATGTCCTTACATAAATGTCTCAAATTGGATACATCGCTATTGTGATAATTAATAAGACACAATTAAGCTTGATGTATTTTATGTTAACCTTGCGGCCTCAAAATAGAAGAGCGTAGTTATGGTAGAGCAAAATATTAGGATACAAGCCGACCAGGCGGCTATTTGGTTGATCATTACAGGTGACAAGGTTGTGCAACTGAGGCATCAACCGGGCTATGTAAAAACTACTTGGCAGGAATTATCTTTTGTCCATGCTTACCAAGAACAAATAGTTAAGATTGGTGATTACGAAGGACATGTTTGTTTTCTTATCGATATGGGCAATGAACAAATAGATAGTGATGCCGTTGAGTTAATTAGTATGCGCTCAATATTAATGCAGGTCGAAAAACCTTTTTTTGGTATTGCTGCTCGAGCTTGGCAAGTAGCATTATTTATGCGCACCCATCGTTTTTGTGGGCAATGTGGTACGACTATGCAGCAGATAGACTGGGAAATGGCGATGCATTGCTCTAGGTGTAACCATCGTTGTTATCCGCGTATTTCTCCCTGTATTATTGTCGCCATTAGGCATAAAAACAAACTGTTGTTAGCGCAAGGTAAACCTCATCAATCAAGGCAAATGTATTCAACCTTAGCTGGATTTGTTGAAAGTGGCGAAACATTAGAAGAGGCCGTACATCGTGAAGTCATGGAGGAAGTTGGCGTTAAAGTCACTAATTTACGCTATTTTGACAGTCAACCTTGGCCTTTTCCTCATTCATTGATGGTGGGGTTTTTAGCTGATTTTGCCGGGGGAGATATTGTTGTTGATGGTCATGAAATCATTGATGCCCAATGGTTTGATATTGATGCTTTACCGGTCATCCCTCCCATTTTGTCTATTGCGGGGCAACTGATTGAACGCACTATTGAAGAAATCAAGCAGGGCCAATCTAGCTAAATTAGTTGAATCTAAAGCAATAAAAAACCCCACAAAGTGTGGGGTTTGAAAATACTAGCGTCTTGGTCTCGTAAGCGAGCTTCTTAATGTTGTAATGCTTTCGCAACACTTTTATAACAAGGTACAATCAGTAATGCAAGTTTTTAGCAAATTTAACCAAGATAAGCCTGTTTAAAGCAGTCAAAGTCGCTACAATATCGGCCTTTTACTGCTTTTTAGCAGGTAGTTCCGGTAGAGGATGCAATGCAAAAATTACAAAATGATCGATATTTAAGGGCCTTATTACGCCAACCAGTAGATGTCACGCCGGTTTGGATGATGCGTCAGGCGGGACGATATTTACCAGAATATAAGGCAACACGTGCCGAAGCGGGAGACTTTATGTCTCTGTGTAAAAATGCAGAGCTTGCCTGTGAAGTCACCTTGCAACCACTGCGTCGATTTGACTTAGATGCTGCCATTCTTTTTTCTGATATTTTAACTATTCCGGATGCGATGGGACTTGGTTTATATTTTGAAAATGGTGAAGGACCAAAATTTGAGCGGCCGCTTACCTCATTGGCCGAAATTAAAAAACTAGGCATACCCGATCCAGAAGTAGAACTGGCTTATGTTATGAATGCGGTACGCACTATTCGTAAAAACTTAAAAGGTAGTGTGCCGTTAATTGGATTTTCTGGCAGTCCGTGGACCTTAGCTACCTACATGGTAGAAGGTGGTTCAAGTAAAGCCTTCACTAAAATTAAAAAGATGGCCTTTAGTGAGCCGCAGGCTTTGCACTTATTATTAGACAAATTAGCCGATTCAGTCATTTTGTACCTAAATGCACAAATTGCTGCAGGTGCCCAATCGGTAATGGTATTTGATACCTGGGGTGGGGTATTGTCTGGTCGAGACTACAAGGAGTTTTCCCTCCAGTATATGCATAAAATTGTTGATGGATTAACCCGTGAAAATGAGGGTAGGAAAGTACCTGTAACCCTATTCACTAAAAATGCAGGTTTATGGCTTGAATCCATTGCCGCCACTGGTTGTGACGCAGTGGGTATCGATTGGACGGTTGATATGGCGGATGCTAAAAACCGAATTGGTCATAAAGTGGCGTTGCAAGGCAATATGGACCCTTCGATGTTATATGCCCCAGCTGAACGTATTGAACAAGAAGTACAGCTTATTCTAGATGGTTTTGGTCAAGGCGATGGCCATGTATTTAATTTAGGCCATGGTATCCATCTCGATGTACCGCCAGAAAATGCTAAAGTATTTGTTGACGCTGTACATCGCTTAAGTCGTCCATTTCATTTATAAATGAGTCATAAGACTTTACCTGCTTGGTGATTAAAGCAGGTAAAGTTATTAGTGTTAATGGTCTGATTTTATCGATTGTTGTTTATTTAAACACTTGATTTAAATAAGCGGCCATACGAACCCCTCCCATTTGTAAACGCTGTTGTACAGTGGGCATTTGTTGATACAAGTAGTCCCACGACAGCTTGTTGCTGCTTGGATATATGGTGTCTCTTATGGCACCACTTTCTCTTATCCATACTTGTGGATCGGCCACTGACCACTCTTTGGCTTGCTGAGTTGAAATTTTTCTACTAAGTATTGTTGTCCATTCAGTATATGACAATTCTCGTCTGTCAATTAATTCAGAATCCCATACACGATGAAGGTTTGAATCCTGCCAGAAAAACTCAAGTTTGACATCGTTGCCACCTTTGTCAGTGCCATTGCCAACATGCAGTGGTTGATGCAAGTCACCGATAATATGCACAATAAAACGTAGGGCTAACTGTTTATCCGCCAAGCTGGCCTTAGGGTCTTTTAAGCTTGCGGTAAATTGGCTTAATGCGGTTAATGCATCTCCTTCTTCAGGAGCTCCGACTTCTTGATAGGTCTTATTCGCAGGTACAGTGACATAGTGCCAAGGGTTGGCGGTCTTTTTCCAAAACTCACTGGGGTCCGAACGCATTTCGTCGGGGTAAGTCGATGCCTCGGCTAAATCTTCGTTAATCAATATTTGTGAAATGGCTTGTTGAGCTTGCGGCGTAAGATACTGCTGAGCAATTGCCCCTGTGACACGATGGCCATTTTGGCCCCAAGCCAGTGCTTGGCCACTTAAAGCGATTGAAGCAATAGCGATAACAATAGTTTTTATTTTCATAGTTTTTCTTAATGTTAGATTGTCGATTAATGGTCTAGTTTTGCGCAGTGGCCACTGGCGTTTCTGCTAATTTGTCTAATAACAGCTGGTGAATGCCACCAAAACTGCCGTTGCTCATCACCACAATATGATCACCGGGCTTAGCATAAGCGACAATAGATTTTACTAATTTATCTAAGTCTTTATACAATAAAGCTGTTATCTCACTTTGCGCGAGTAAGGCTTCCATTGACCAGTTTAAATTGCTCGGCTCAAATATAAATACTTGGTCTGCCGCTGACCACGACGAGGCTAAGCTGTCCTTGTGCACACCCAACTTCATCGTGTTTGAACGCGGCTCAAGCACAGCGAGTATTCGCTCTTGCCCCACTTTTGCACGTAAACCCTTCAAAGTGGTTTCTATCGCTGTTGGATGATGGGCAAAATCATCATACAGAGTGATACCATTAATCTGCGCTTTTAATTCCATGCGTCTTTTGACATTAACAAACTGCCCCAAGGCTTCTAGCGCAATCGAGGTGGGCACGCCCACATGATGGGCCGCAGCAATCGCCATAATTCCATTATTTATATTATGTTGACCGAGTAAATTCCAACACACCTTTCCTTGCAATTCACCTTTTAAAAGCACTTCGAATTCACTGCCATCGTCTGCCACATGACCTAGTTGCCAATCTTTTCCAGTCATTTGCACGGGGGTCCAGCAGCCCATATCCAATACCCGAATAAGATTTTCATCTGCTTGTGGAATTAATACTAAACCATTGTTAGGTACGGTTCGCAGCAAGTGATGAAACTGTTTTTGAATATCGGCAAGACTGTCAAAAATATCGGCATGATCAAACTCTAAGTTATTGAGCACAACGGTGCGTGGATGGTAGTGAACAAATTTCGAACGTTTATCAAAAAAAGCACTATCGTATTCATCCGCTTCAATAACAAAAAACGGACTTGCACCTAAGCGTGCCGATACGGCAAAATTTTGCGGAATGCCACCAATTAAAAACCCGGGATGCATATCAGAGCATTCTAAGATCCACGCTAACATGCTGGATGTTGTTGTTTTGCCATGAGTACCCGCAACGGCCAATACCCAACGGTCTTTTAGCACATTTTCAAGCAGCCATTGAGGACCACTTACATAGGGAATATTGCGATCCAATACATATTCTACCGCGGTATTGCCTCTTGATAGCGCATTACCAATAACCACTAAATCAGGTTGGGGTGTGAACTGGTCAGTGGAAAAACCTTCTGTCAGATGTATACCCAGCGATTCTAGTTGTGTGCTCATCGGCGGATAAACGTTAGTATCGCTGCCGGTAACCGTATGTCCAAGGGCTTTGGCAATTGCCGCAATTCCGCCCATAAAAGTGCCACAAATACCGAGGATATGGATATGCATAATTTAAAGAATCAATTTTAAGATGATGCTTAGCCTATCAGAACTGCAGGCTACAACCCAATCACTAGTTGAAAATTAATTTGATTCAAATCATATTTTTAACTTTATAGATTGTAATTTTTCGGTATTGTTAGCGGAGTTTTTTTGCTTGTAGCCGTTATGATCGAAAAAAACTGACAGCAATCAAAATAATAATAAGCTGATCTATCCTCTACCCTACACTTTTAATAAGGTATACACATACAATGAAACGTTTGAACTCTCAACTTCAGGATGATGGTGCTCCCATGGAGCTAATACTGCTAATCAGAACTCTATTGGCTGGCTGTAAAGAAATTGCTTTTAGGGTGAGTCAAGGTGCCCTTGCTGGTGTACTAGGCTCCACTCTGAGTGAAAACGTACAAGGTGAAACCCAGAAAAAGCTGGATGTTATTTCTAATCAAATACTAAAGGATATTCTAAAAGATTCAGGTTATGTCAAAGCGATTTCTTCAGAAGAAGAAGATGATGTTGTGGCCTGCAATCCTGAGGGCAAATATTTGGTTAGCTTTGACCCCCTAGATGGTTCTTCCAACACCGATATTAATAGCTTAATCGGTACTATCTTTTCTATCAGTCATGCGCCGCAGTGGATGAAACCCGACGATCCCTCAGCCTTTTTACAGCCAGGTACCCAAAGTGTCGCCGCTGGTTATGTATTATATGGCCCGTCAGCGATGCTAGCTATGACAACTGGACGTGGGACTCACCTCTATACGCTTGATAAAACCCATGGTGGTTTCTTGCTGACTAAAGCCAATGTAAAAGTGCCGGAACAAACCAGTGAATTTGCGATTAATACCTCTAATCAACGTCATTGGGAAGAGCCCATTCAGCGTTATGTTAGTGATTTGATTGCAGGCGAAGACGGTCCACGAGGTAAAGATTACAATATGCGTTGGGTCGCCGCTATGGTGGGTGATATCCATCGAGTGTTAAGTCGTGGTGGTATTTTTCTTTATCCTTTTGATAAACGAAATCCGGAAAAACCCGGTAAATTGCGCTTGTTATATGAAGCCAATCCGATGGCGTTTTTAATGGAACAAGCGGGTGGGCTTGCCGATACGGGCACGGGACGTATTATGGAAGTTATGCCTACAGAAATTCATCAGAGAGTTCCGGTATTGTTGGGCTCCAAAGAAGAAGTTGAAGCCTGTTTAAACTATTATAAGTAGCCTGAATAGAGGCTCGTGGCAAAATAACGATTGAGCTTGTATTTGTCACGAGCCATCAGTTTAGGGTGATATTAGTTTTGACTAACTACAATAAAACAGATGTTGTTGAATAAAAGCGCTTTGAAACTTCGATTAATTGGTGATTTGCGACACAATATTCATGTCTTGTCATTTCATCTTCATGCTCTAGCCTTTATAATCTGGCACAATTAAAAGCAAAATATAGGAAATAATATGAGTTTAAATGACGTACCTGCAGGTAAAAATTTGCCTGATGAAGTCAATGTCATCATTGAGATACCTGCCCATTCTGATCCGGTAAAATACGAAGTAGACAAAGACAGCGGTGCTATTTTTGTTGATCGCTTTATGGCAACTTGTATGCATTACCCAACCAACTATGGTTATATCAATAATACCTTGTCTGAAGATGGTGACCCCGCTGACGTATTAGTTATGTCGCCGTTTCCATTGCTAGCTGGCTGTGTCATTAAGTGCCGTCCTGTCGGCGTCCTAAAAATGACTGATGAATCAGGTACAGATGCTAAAATTTTAGCGGTACCTGTTGATAAATTATCTACGATTTACCGTGAAATCACTGATATTGATAAAGTACCTGAATTGACTAGACAGCAAATTCAACATTTTTTTGAACACTACAAAGATCTTGAGCCTAACAAATGGGTCAAAATTGACGGTTGGGAAGATGCAGCATCAGCCAAAGCTGAGATTATCGATAGTGTTAAACGCTACGAAGAAAGCAAATAACAGTACTTTTTAAGTGCCTTGTAAAGCCGACTTTTGTCGGCTTTTTTGTAGGCTTTAAGTTCTGCTCAAGCTCGCCTTGTAAGGTATTTTACCTTGCGGCTGGATTTACTGTATGCTCTGTTCTAATAATATTATTATCTCTACACTCAGCTAATCATAGGCAATGCGTTCGATTTAACTTATTGACTTGGTAGGCAATGTTCACAATTAAAAGTGCAATAAAAAATGAAAAAAATCTTAATTTTAATCTACTTTGTGACTGTTAGTGTTCAAGCAGAAACCTTAGAACTGTTTTGGGAAGACATGATCCCTAAAGATTATATCGCTCCCCAGCAACAAGTCAGCCACGATGGCAGCATGATACAACAACATTTAGATGCACCTGTGGTTAAGTCGCTCAACGGTAAAGTGGTTAAAATCCCCGGTTTTATTGTGCCGCTTGAAGGCGACAATGAACTGACCCGTGAATTTCTGCTGGTACCGTATTTTGGCGCTTGTATTCATGTACCGCCGCCACCGCCCAACCAAATAGTCTATGTGAAGTTTTCAGCCGGGGTGCCGATAGATAATCTATACGATGCTGTTTGGGTCACCGGAACGCTTTCTACAGATGCATGGGAGGGTGAACTAGCTAACGTCGGTTATCGATTAACCGGTATAAGTGTAACGCCATATGATGGATAGTAGATTTAATTAAATAAGCTTGCATTGATATTTCAAATTGCCTTGCAAGGATTAATGGCGCTATAGAGTTTTGTGGTATAGGTTATTTATAACTTGATTTTTTTAGTTTGTTTTTACCAAAAGGTAGCTCGATGAATTTCTTAACGAAGATGTCTATAGCGCAAAAGTTATTTCTCATTCCCATTATTGGTACAGTTGGATTTCTAATTTATTTGGGGATTACCACGTTTACTGGTTTGAGGAACGTCGAACTGCTAGACGACATCATTGAAGTACAATACCCCGCTTTAGATGCCACCAATAGTGCTTTAGTCAAAATTGAGAAGGTAAGAGATACCTTAAGTAGCGCAGCGATTACTGGCGATGAAGACGCACTCGATGCAGCCAAAACTATTGCCGATGATACTGAAGCTTTACTCAAAAAAATTCAGTCAATTAATCCCAATTTGGCCGACGAAGCCAATAGAATTTTAGAGTCCTTTGACCGCTATTTTAAATTTGCTTATAGCATTTCTGAATCAATGGTCAATCAAACAGCTGATATGTCTAAACTGGGCGAAAGTTCAGTGCGCATGAATGACAACTATTCAGACGTTGCCAAAGCGCTTACTGCTTTTCGGGAAGCTCGAATTAATGCCTTTCAAAACGGCATTAATGCCACTAAAGACAGCGGTACTAATTTGATTACAGTGGGTGTAATTATGGCGGTGTCAATTATTGTGTTGCTCTTTGCTACTGCTATTCCGATTGTAACGGGTTTGCGTAGTAGTGTTGTGCAGGTGGTAAGTTCACTGAAAGATATTGCCCAAGAAGATGGTGATCTGACGGTGCGCCTTGAGACTAAAAATAAAGATGAAATTGGCGACTTAGTCTATTGGTTCAATCAATTTATGGAAAAATTACAAGGTGTTGTCAAAGATATCGTCAATGCCTCATTACCACTTTCTGAATTAGCTCAAAACTTAAATCAATTAACCGATGATACCAATAAGACGATTGAGGTGCAGCAGCGTGCAGCCGGAGAAGCTAAACGTGCCGTAGATGACATGACTGCTAGTGTGATCGCGGTAGCTACCAGTGCGGCTGAAGCAGCACGTGCAGCGGGTGATGCCTCTTCTGCCGCGGATAACGGCCAGCTTGTGGTCAATCACACCGTGCAAAGTATTCGCCAACTGGCCGCTAACGTTGAAGAAACCGCTGAAGTTATTAGAAAATTAGAATCAGATTCAAATCAAGTGGGTGTGGTACTTGACGTAATTAAAGGTATTGCTGAACAAACTAACTTGTTGGCCTTAAACGCCGCCATTGAAGCGGCAAGGGCGGGGGAACAAGGTCGAGGTTTTGCGGTGGTAGCAGACGAGGTGCGCACTTTGGCTTCCCGTACCCAACAATCAACAGAGCAAATTCAAAAAACCATTGAACAGCTACAAAATGCAGCACGTTCAGCGGTGAGTGTTATGTCTAAAGGCACTGATAAAGCCACCAATAGCGTTGAAACCGCAAATAAGGCGGGACAAAGTTTATCAGTCATTACTGAGACCATAAGCCGAATTACGCGCATGAATGACCAGATTGCCCACTCAACCGGTGAACAACAATCAGTGGCAAAAACCATCAGTACCAATGTGGATGAAATCCATCAACGAACAGTTGAAACGTCTAATAGTTCAGCCAAATTGGCATCTGTAAGTAGTGAGTTGGCACAGCTGGCGCAGCATTTAGAAGCCATTACTAAGCAATTTAAAGTCTAGTTTGTTAGTCTTACAACAAAGCCGCTGAATATGAAGTGAGCCCCAAAGCAGGACTAATAGTTCATTCAGAACAGGGGTTTCAATATGCCAGCCACCAATACCGTCGCTCACTCAAGTCACAGGGTTTTGTGGGTAGCATGAGTAAAAAGGCTGTTGCTGGGATAATGCCGTAGCTGAAAGCTTCTTCGGTAGTTTGAAACAAGAAGGGGTTCACTGGCGTAATCATGAAAGCCGCTACGAGGCACAGCAAGATATAAGGAATTACATAACAATGTGGTTCAACAGTCATCGACTGCATTCTTATCTGGATTATCACCATCCAAGTAATGTTGAGCGGATTAATGAACAATCAGATATGGTTGCTTCACTGGGTTGATTGAATTTAGATGACCACAACACAGTATTAAAGAGCCATGTGATTTCGCTCAGTTTGACTTCTTGGGAAATATAACGATATTAAGATTTGTGACAAACAGCTTTTTATAAAACAAGTAAAAAGTTAAGTCACCAAGATTTATAGGAGGTATTTATACTCTTAAGTCAAAAAGTAATGCCCTTCTAAGAAAAGAATATTCTTTAAAGGGTATGGTTAGATAAGCACAGCCCTTGTGCGCTCTACTAGTTGTGAATTAATCTAACTATTAATTTATTATGTGACAGAGTTTGGAGTATACATCTTAAATGTTTAAGTCCATTAAAGGACCACTGATGTTGATTGTGTTTGTGGCAATCCTGTTCGTCAGTGTTTTTTCAATTGTTCTATCAATCATTGAGCATGAAAAACTGTATCGTGAGTCCGTAAAGCAGGATCTTGATGGTTTATCAGAAAATCTGTCGAATGACTTGGTCACAATTTTGGCAACCGCAGGTAACGATATAGAGCTGACAACTATTTTATTGAGACTTGATCGCTACGAAAACGTAAAGTTTGCCCACATATTTTCTGTTAATAATGAATTGCTTAGTAGCTATTTTGGCAAACAGGCAGATGCCGAAAACTCAATGAATAAGCCACAATTAGCTGATGTTTTAAAAAATTTCCCCTTGGGTATGAGTATTGCTCAAAAGCAACTCGTTGCCTTTAAGGTGATTGGTGATAAACGTCTACCCCAAGGATATTTACTCATCGTCAATGACCTGAAAAAACCACTCGAAACCAGTATGTATCTTATGTTCTTCAGTATTTTTCCCTTAACAGTGTTGATTGTTTTACTGGCTTTGCTGACTTTATATTTCTTTTTAAATCGCTTGTTAGCACCCTTAAGTCGTTTGTCGACTTTTGCTAATGAAGTTAGCCACACACATAACTATGGTCTAAAACCTGACATTCAAGGTAAATATGAAATCGCACAATTAAGTGATGATATTGAACAAATGATGGATACCATCAACACCCAAACGGAGAAAAACAAAGAGTATACTCAGCAGTTGATTGAGCAACAGAAAACCGTGGAAAAGCTGGCTAATTTCGATAGCCTAACTGGGCTGCCTAATAGGCAATTTTTTGTGGAAATGTTGCGTGTAGAGCTACTCAGGGCCCAGCGTTCCGAGTCTGATGTCGCACTACTATTTTTTGACTTAGATGGTTTTAAAGACGTCAATGACTCATTTGGTCATGAAGTGGGTGACAAGTTGCTGATTAAAATCGCTGCCTTAGTTAAAAGCTATTTGCGTGAAGGTGACATTATTTCTCGCTTGGGTGGTGATGAATTTTTAATTATGTTGTACAACAATCCGGATGACACTACCTTGGTTAACATTGCCGATAGGATTGTTAGTGGTTTAGGTGAAACCATAAAAATTGAAGAGTGGCAAATTAACGTCGGTGCAAGCATAGGCATCGCTAAGGCAAGTCAGTCAAACTTCAATCTAAGTGAATTTATCAGCAATGCTGATTTAGCCATGTATCGTTCTAAGTTAGAGGGTAAAGGACGATACACTCTTTTTATTGAAGAGATGATGGAAGACAACAAACGTAAGTTAGCTATTGCCAAAAATATTGATAATGCCCTGCTATATGATCAATTTAGTTTGTTTTATCAGCCCAAGGTCAACCCTCATGGCCAAGTGACAGGTTATGAAGTGTTATTACGCTGGTATGACACAGAGTTAGGCATGATTTCTCCCGCCGAATTTATTCCAATTGCAGAGCAATGTGGCAAGATTAATGCCGTTACCTCTTGGGTTCTTAGGCAGTTATGTATTGAGTTTTCTGAGCTACAAGCAAAGCATTTTGAAGTGGTAAAAGTGTCCGTCAATTTATCCGCTATAGATATTAAGAATGGAAATCTTTTTGAGGAAATAAAATCACTATTTGTAGATTTTAATATCGCCCCCAGTTTTATCGAATTTGAAGTCACAGAATCTGCGTATCTCGAAAATTTACTTGCAGCTAACCAGTTTTTTGCAAAGTTACAAAAGCTAGGTTCAACAATTGCTTTAGATGATTTTGGTACGGGTTACTCGTCACTGGCTTATCTTACGCAGATTAATCTCGACACCTTAAAAATCGACAAGCAATTTGTGGATAACATAGGGGTTTCAGAGCGCAGTAATCTTATTACTATTGCCATCATTGATATGGCCTTTCGCTTAAATTTACAAATTTGTGCTGAAGGTGTTGAAACGCGAGAACAAGCGGATTTTTTGATTTCTCGCGGCTGTCAACAATTACAGGGCTATTTATTTGGACGTCCGGTGGCACTTAAGGATATAAACTTATCCAGCCGATAAATTTTCAATCTCCTGTTTTATAGAGTACTTTTAAGTTCGCTGGTAGGGCGGTCGATGCTGGTAAATAGGCTACGGCACCCGGAGTACTAATAAGGTATTCCAACAAAGACTCAACCGAAGCGATTTGTTTCGGTTGAGTCTTTCTGCCGGTAAAGCGCATTTGTGCCCAAAAAGACTGAATTCGATCCTCTGTCAAACCAATAACCTGAGTATTAAAATTAACTCGCACTAGGCTGCTCGGTGGTAAACTGACGACCACAAAATCGTAGCCTAAAGAAGAACCCATAAATAAGCTTTTGACTTGTTGCTTTGATAATCGCATTTCTAAGTCATTAATATTGGCTACGACTACAATATTGTTGTCTTCGCTTTGGCCTTGACTTAAACAAGAACCTGAAACAATCAAACTCAATATAGCCGCACTCAGATATTTCATTTTAAGACGCATCATCAGAACACCCACTCCCAAGCTACTTGTAGTAAGTTGGCTTTATGATCAAAAGCGTCGGGATTTTTTATGGTGAAGAAGGAGCGCTCATTTTGCTGCCCTATCAAGTGAGTTAAATCTGCTTTAAGTGCCATGCCGGGGGTGAAGTCCCAACGTATACCTAAGGTCAAACTATCCAAATTGTCGCGATAGAGATTATCAAAAAGTGCATCAAAACCGGCTGATAAAGCATCTAATTGGGGAGCCAAACCAGGCCGTATTGTGGATTGAACATCATTATAACTTGCACGACTAGCAGCAAAGGTTGCATGCACAGTGAATGGGTAGAAAATATAGCCACCACTGAGGTAATAACTGGTAGTTTTAGGGAAAACCACTATAGGTGAGGTAATTCGAACTATTTCAGATTTAACAAAATAATTGAGCGCATCGTAATTAAGGCTCATTTGATATACTTTTACTCCGCCTGTGGTATCAAGATATGTTGCCATAGAAGGATAGCCCGCTTGCACTAATGCGCCAGCAAAGCCAGCCACTTCGGGTAAGTCAACATTGACATTACCCATGTGGGTAGACAACCTCAGTTTTAGATTGGCGTACTGAACATTTAAAATAATCCCTCTGAACTGATTAATTTCAGCTTCTACGACTTGCTCACCCACGGAAATCTTATCTTGAAAACGGCCCCAATATAGCTCTGTGTTGGCTGAAAAGCTGTCTTCAACTATCTCATAACTGGCGCTGGCACCTTCATAACTATCGAATAGAAAACCATTGTAAACTTGCTGGGGTGGGCTTATCCAAGGATAAGCATAACCGACGTCTTGGAAATCGCTATAGTTAAAAAAGGGCGTGCGTAATTTGCCCAGCTTAAATTGTAGGGCATCAGTTGCTTGATAGGTGGTATATAACCATTCTATCCCCGAATTTCGCTGTTCTGACGAATGGGCCAATAATTGCGAGGTTAATGACCAATTATCGGTAATATGCCCTTCAATTTGAATAGCTACTAAGGATTTTTGCCCCAAACTTACACTATCATCATAGTTGTCGTAAGAGGCATTTTTATCATCCAACACACCCGCGACTAGGCGTGAAAAACCGGAAATATCAATGGCTTTTGGCGTTGATTCAGCCTTAATAGGAAGACTAAATAACGCAATTTTAGTGCAAATAATAGACAGTATGAACTTAGAAAAATTTGGCATTGAGATAACTTTATAAGTATTAAAATCATTAAAAAATATAGCAATCAGCAGCCTATTTTTGAGGTGTAGATTTACTATATTTCCCCCTAAGTCTGGATACTAGCTTAGCTGAAATTATTATTATGTACTAATAATTGGGCCCTAACTGTATTGTCTATTGGTTGCGCTTTTTGTAATTGAAAATCATAGTGGACTAAGGTAGTGGTCCCTGCGGCGCAATGTTGCTCATTTTGCCATAACTCTTGATACACATCAAAGGAGCTATTGCCAAGACGACTCACATAAGTGCGCACTTCAACCTCTTTGCCATAATAAATTTGTTGCAGAAAATCCACCTTATAACTGGCCAATATCAGTGGCCAGTTTTGCAAATCAAGTGTTGGATTAAACATACGAAAAATCGGTTCGCGGGCGGTTTCAAACCATTGCACTAACACCGTATTACTGACGTGTGCTAAGGCATCTGTCTCGCAAAATCGAACTTTAAATGATTCACTTAACATGATTAAGTCTCTTTAAATAATAGCGCTTTTAAGAAACGGCCAGTATGTGAAGCCTCAACCTGGCAAATGTCTTCAGGTGTGCCTTGAGCGACAATTTGGCCACCTCCAGATCCTCCCTCAGGTCCTAAATCGAGCACCCAGTCGGCAGTTTTAATCACATCCAAATTATGCTCAATAACGACGACTGTATTACCGTGGTCACGCAGGCGGTGCAAGACCGCTAGTAACTGTTTGATATCATGAAAATGTAAACCTGTGGTGGGCTCATCTAGAATATACAAGGTTTGGCCTGTATCGCGCTTGGACAATTCCTTAGCCAGTTTAACCCGTTGCGCTTCGCCACCCGACAAGGTCGTCGCCGCTTGTCCGAGGCGCACATAAGACAAACCTACATCGATGAGTGTTTGCAGTTTGCGGGCGATAGCAGGAATAGCATCAAAGAAAGGCCTTGCTTCTTCAATCGTCATATCGAGTATCTGATGAATGTTCAAACCCTTGTATTGGATTTCTAGTGTTTCGCGGTTGTAACGTTTGCCTTTACATACATCACATGGCACATAAACATCAGGTAAAAAGTGCATTTCGACTTTAATAACACCGTCACCTTGGCAGGCTTCACAACGACCACCCTTAACGTTAAAACTAAACCGACCTGCTTGATATCCCCGTGAACGGGATTCTTGGGTCCCGGCAAATAATTCGCGCACTGGGGTGAAGATTCCAGCATAAGTGGCTGGGTTTGAGCGCGGCGTTCGGCCAATTGGACTTTGGTCAATGTCGACCACCTTATCTAAATATTGCATACCATCAATGCTTAAATAGGGTGCTGGCTCGCCCGTAGTTGCACCATTTAATTCACGATGCGCGATGCGATAAAAGGTGTCATTAATCAGGGTCGATTTACCTGAACCTGATACGCCTGTTATACAGGTCATTAAACCAATAGGTGCTTTGAAGGTCACATTTTTTAAATTGTTACCTGTCGCTCCAACCAACTCAATCCATTTACTCTGATCGATAGGCGTTCTTTTAGTGGGTATTTCAATACGTTCACGACCAGATAGGTATTTACCGGTTAATGAATGCTCACTATTTTTAATATCTTCTATGGTACCTTGAGCAACAATGTGGCCGCCATGCACCCCGGCCCCTGGACCAATGTCGAGTACAAAGTCAGCAGCCCGTATGGCATCTTCATCATGTTCAACAACGATTACAGTATTACCCAAGTCGCGCAAATGAATTAAGGTTTGCAGTAGTCTTTCATTGTCCCGCTGATGCAAGCCAATCGAAGGCTCATCCAATACATACATAACGCCGACTAATCCTGCTCCTATTTGACTGGCCAAGCGGATACGCTGAGCTTCACCCCCAGAAAGGGTGTCGGCGCTGCGTGACAAGGATAAATAATTGAGCCCTACGTTGACTAAAAAGGTAAGTCTGTCATTGATTTCTTTAAATATTTTTTCAGCAATTTGCTCACGGTTGCCGGTTAAGCTTACGTTGGCGAAAAAGGCTAGGGCATCGGCAATCGACATGTCGGTGATCGTTGGCAAGGGAGTGTCACCAATAAACACGTTTCTAGCTTCTAGGCGTAAACGTGTACCACCGCAGCTGGTGCAACTTTGCTGACTTAAATATTTGGCTAATTCGTCTCGTACGGCGTTAGATTCTGTTTCTTTATAACGACGTTCCATATTAGGAATTATCCCTTCGAAGGGATGTTTGCGTTCCATGATATCACCGCGATCATTGATGTATTTGAATTTTAACGACGTGCCTTTGCTGCCATATAAAATCAAATCCTGGGCCTTTGTACCCAGCTCTTTATAGGGTTTGGTCAGATCAAATTTGTAATGGTCGGCTACTGCTTGCAGCATTTGAAAATAATAATAACTGCGTTTGTCCCAACCCCGAATAGCACCGCCTGCTAAACTGAGTTCATCGTTAGCCAGGATACGCTGCGGATCAAAAAACTGTTTGGTACCTAAACCATCACAGGTTTGGCAAGCTCCTGCTGGGTTGTTAAATGAAAATAAACGTGGCTCAAGTTCTGCCATGCTATAACCACAATGGGGGCAGGCAAAATTAGACGAAAAAACGATTTCCTGTTTACTGGGTTCATCCATAAAAGCCACTTTCGCTGTACCAGCCGACAGGTTTAGTGCAGTTTCAAATGATTCAGCTAGGCGCAGTTTGAGGTCTTCTCTTACTTTAAACCGATCAACCACCACTTCAATAGTGTGCTTTTTATGCAGATCTAAGGGCGGAGGATCAGTTAAGTCACAGACCTCGCCGTCTATCCGTGCACGAATAAATCCTTGTGCCGATAGATTTTCTAGGGTCTTAACATGTTCGCCTTTGCGGTCTTGTACTACTGGAGCCAATAACATTAATTTAGTTTCAGGCTCCATTTCTAATACCCGATCGACCATTTGACTGATGGTTTGCGCATTTAAAGGCGCATGGTGATCAGGGCAGCGAGGCTCTCCAACGCGGGCGTAGAGTAGGCGCAAATAGTCATAGATTTCGGTAATCGTCCCCACCGTTGAGCGTGGATTATGGGAGGTTGATTTTTGCTCAATAGAAATGGCCGGTGATAGCCCTTCAATATGATCGACGTCGGGTTTTTCCATCATTGACAAAAACTGTCTGGCGTAAGCGGAAAGTGACTCTACATAACGACGTTGGCCTTCCGCATACAAAGTATCAAAGGCGAGGGAAGACTTACCAGAGCCTGACAGTCCAGTAATAACAGTCAATTTGTCTCGTGGAATATCTAAACTTATGTTTTTCAGATTGTGGGTGCGAGCACCACGAACTTCAATTCTGTCCATTTTTAACCAAGTTTGAGAGCAAAGGAGTAGTATTACATACTCTGCAAAACAGCTCTATGCCCAGTGTGATTATCTTTTCCTGACTGTCAAATTTAACTGCCAAGGCTTATATTCGGCTTTCGGTAAAGCCTCAAGTTATGTTAGAATCGAGGGCCGAAATCACACCCAATTAATAACCTAAATCGAATAGTAATTACTTTGAATTCAATTGAACTTCGCGCGGCATTCTCCCTCGCTTTTATCTACGTTCTGCGCATGCTTGGGCTATTCATGATTATGCCTGTTATGGCAATCGCTGCTCGTGAATATCCTGACTATTCTGTTATGTTGGTGGGCTTGGCCATTGGTGGTTATGGCTTGACTCAAGCCTTGTTACAAATCCCCATGGGTGTACTGTCCGACAAGATCGGCCGAAAACCGATCATTATTTTTGGTTTATTGATGTTCGCCTTGGGCAGTTTAGTCGCCGCCTTTGCCGATACCATGGTATGGGTAGTGATTGGTCGTTTTTTGCAAGGTGCAGGCGCTATTGCGGGGGCCATCATGGCTTTAGCCGGTGATTTAAGTCGTGAAAAACAGCGACCTAAGGTCATGGCCATTATCGGCATTGCCATCGGTTTTTCATTTTACGTTGCCCTACTTCTGGGGCCAACCATCGCCAATGTTTATGGTCTCAAAGGCATATTTTTAGCAACCGGCGTGCTTGCCATAGTATGTATTTTTTTGGTGCTGTGGGTTGTGCCAAATGCGACCCACGTTGCGCCAAAAGGCGACACATTGCCGGTTATTAAAGATATTAAGGTTTTGTTAGCCCATCCGCAGTTAATTCGTCTTGATATGAGCGTGTTGATTTTACACATGCTGATTACTCTATTGTTTGTGCATATGCCAAAGTTTTTTGTAGCACTGAATTGGCCTTTGTCTTTGCATTGGCAGTTATATCTTGTTGTGCTACTGGTTTCCATTGTCGGACTGTCACTTATGATGGCAGCTGGACGTAAAATTAATCAAGTCAGCTTGTTGATGACGAGTGTTTTTGGCTTAGGCTTGGTGTTTGCTTTGCTCAGTTTTGAGCATAACTCATTGCTTTGGCTGTTGATTTTGGTCAGTCTGTTTTTTACCTGCTTTAACTATCTTGAAGCAAACTTTCCTGCCCTTGTTTCTAACATTGCCCCCGCAGGTAAAAAAGGCTCAGCTATGGGGATTTATGCCAGCTGTCAGTTTTTTGGAGCATTTTTAGGCGGATTATTGTCATCCATGATCAGCAAGTACTTTGGCACCCCTTGGGTATTTGGGCTCGCGGCGGTGTTATGTGTGCTTTGGCTGTATTTAATCAAAGGTTTGCATAGTACACAGCGCTTAAAACGTTATACACTTAAGGCTACTAGCCAAAACGCCGAGCACACCCTGCAACAACTGGGTGAGTTAGATGGCGTTGAAGATGCCACTTTTATGCCCAATGAAGGGGTGATTTATATTAAAGTGGATGGGCAAAAATTTAATATTCAGCGGGCTCGCGAGTCCCTGAATTTAGAAGAATAAGAGGAGTAAAAATGGCAACTAAAGGTGTAAACAAAGTAATTTTAGTCGGTAATTTAGGGCAAGATCCTGAAGTCCGCTATATGCCAAACGGTAATGCAGTTGCAAATTTAAGCTTGGCCACCAGTGAAAGTTGGAAAGATCAAGCGGGACAATTACAAGAGCGTACTGAATGGCACAAAGTCACCATGTATCGAAAATTGGCTGAAATAGCCGGTGAATATTTGCGTAAAGGCTCACAAATTTATATTGAAGGAAAACTTCAAACTCGCAAGTGGCAAGATCAACAAGGTCAAGATCGTTACACTACCGAAATCATTGCTGATCAGTTGCAAATGTTAGGCAGTAAAGGACAAGGTGGTGGTCAATCTGAAGGTGGTTTCCAAGGGCAACCACGTCAGGCGTCTCAGTCTAATCAGGGTAATCAAGGGTCTTATAATCAAGGCCAGCCAGGTTATCAAAAGATGCCTAATCAAGGTGGTACTAATCAAGCGCCGCCCAACCAAGGTTTTAATCAAGCACCCGCTGGGCAGAAAAATCAGCCGCCCATGGTAGAACCTGATTTTGATTTTGACGATGATATTCCGTTCTAGGCTCTGCCTAAAATATAGCACGAATTATAAAGCCTCTAACTTATAGAGGCTTTTTGCTGTCTAATTCAGGTGGTTTTGTGTGTACTGTTTTGTCCATGGAATGTGCCGCAGCTTGCTGCTTCAATCGCTTGGGCAACGAGTGTAGTGATTTAATGATGGCTTAAGTTTTCTTAAGTATTCTGTAGATTAATATAAAATTTTGAGCAAAAAATGATTAAAAAGACGGTGGATGTTTCGGTTGTTATTCCGGCCAAAAACGAAGAGGAAAATGTCGCTCCAGTGATTCAAGCGATAGTGGCGGCATTGAATGACAAAGTTTCCTTCGAAATTGTCTATGTTGATGATGGCAGCGATGATAAAACCTACGCTGAGTTACAGCGGTTAATCAGCGCAGGCATTGAGCAAATTCAGCCAGTTAAACATCGTTTCTCAGTTGGCCAAAGTACGGCCATTCATACCGGCGTAACGATGGCGCAAGGTCAGTTGGTAGTGACCCTTGATGCTGATGGTCAAAATGACCCCGCTGATATTCCCAAATTGCTTGAACAAGCCATGTTACAACCTCTCGGTAGTGACTTTTGCATCGCTGGTTATCGAAAAAATCGCAAAGACACAAGTTGGAAGCGATTTCAGTCAAAAATTGCCAATAAAGTACGCAGCACATTATTACATGATGGAACACCAGACACAGGTTGCGGCTTGAAGGTTTTTCCTAAAACCACCTTTATGAAATTACCCTATTTTAATCATATGCATCGCTTTTTACCGGCCTTAGTGCGACGTTTAGGCGGCAAAATTATCGTGGTTGAAGTCAACCATCTAGATCGTCAACATGGGGTATCTAAATACAATATGTTAGGCCGTCTTGGCGTTGGCCTCGTTGATATGCTTGGTGTGATGTGGCTACAACGCAGAGTGAAAATAGCTGAGGTAGTCAGTGTCGACCAAGATCAGTAACACACGGCTTTTTGCTGCACCTTGGTTTAAGAGCAGCCTGATTCTGTTAGTGGTTTGCGCTTTAGTGGGCTTTCTTGTTAGCTTGCTGCCATACAGCGAAGTGCTCAATAAAAACTGGGTTGACGTACATATACGTAATAGTGGTATTACCGGTATGGTGGTATTTTTATTAATCGGGGCGGGGGCTACCGCTGTTGGTGCACCGCGGCAGATGATTGCTTTCTTAGGCGGTTATGCCTTTGGTTTTTTAGCGGGATGTTTATTAGCGACCTTGGCGGCAGCCATAAGTTGCCTGCTTACTTTTAGCTTTTCTCGTCAATTGGGCCGTCGTTTTATTCAGCAGCGCTTTGCGCGCAGAATTCAGCGTATTGACCGATTTTTACATCACGATCCCTTAATCAAGACTATCGTTATTCGTTTATTGCCGGTGGGTAACAACTTAGTGACTAACCTTATTGCTGGGCTTACTCATGTAAAAATGGCGCCTTTTGTCATTGGCTCCTTTATCGGTTATCTTCCGCAAATGGCGATTTTTGCTTTAATGGGCAAAGGTATAGTGGTGTTGTCAGCATGGAAAATCATCTTAAGTGTCGTGCTTTTTGTCATTTCAGCTGTGTTGAGTCTGCGTTTGTATAAACAATATAAGGCTGCGCGTTTGTTGGATGATGAATCCAATGAAAGTGTTGCCGACTCTTCTGTCTAATAAACCTGAGGTCCGCTCTAACTAATGAATTTGCAAGCTACCAAACCATCATTATTTTCTTTTAATTCAGACTTTGGTCAAGATCATGCCAGCAACTTGTATTTTTTGTTTGGTCTAGCCATCTTGATGATTTTTATCGGTTTGGGTTTGCGCGACCCTTGGCCTGCTGATGAGCCTCGTTTTGCGCAAATTGCCATGGAAATGGTCCATTCTGGTCAATGGTTTTTCCCCAGTCGTGGTGGTGAATTATATCCAGATAAACCCCCTATCTTCATGTGGTCGATAGCCCTGTTTTATTGGTTAACGGGTTCAATCAATATTGCATTTCTATTACCTTCGGCCTTATCTGGCCTGGTCACTGTTTATTTAGTCTACAGTCTGGGTCGCAAGTTGTGGACCAACCAAATTGGTTTTTATGCCGCATTATTATTGATATTCAGTGTGCAATTTACCCTTCAGGCCAAAACCGCCCAGATTGATGCCATGGTATGTATGTGGATCACCTTGGGTTGTTACGGCTTAGTGCGTTTTTTACTCATCGATGGTCTATGGCGCTGGTACTATATGGCCTGGTTTTTTATGGGGATCGGCGTTATTACCAAAGGTGTTGGTTTTTTGCCTTTGCTGATGTTACTGCCTTTTGCGCTATTACGTATATTTAAAGTCGAAAACTCTCAAACCGGTGCGCCAAACATAGTGGGGCGTTGGCAGTGGTGCTTAGGTCCAGTGGTGATGCTAGGTGCTATATGTTTGTGGTTTTTGCCGATGTTGTTATTAGTTGAGCATAGCCAAAATCCTTTGTTTGAAACCTATCGTGACAACATACTATTTAAGCAAACCGTCAAACGATATGCGGACTCATGGCACCATATTAAACCGTTCTATTATTATGTCAGCTCAGTGATACCGGTATTTTGGCTACCCATCAGTGTATTGCTGCCATGGTTAGTTGTGCATTGGAAACGTGCGTTTAAAGCGGGCGACTATCGCATTATTTTGCCATTAATATGGATAGTCTTAGTCATCGTGTTTTTTAGTATCAGCCCAGGCAAACGGGGTGTTTATATTCTGCCTGCCCTACCTATGTTGGCCCTGATTAGCGCACCCTATTTATCGGCGATACTTAAAAACAAGTGGCCTAGTCGTATTTTATGGTTACTTGTGGGAATGCTCTCCTTGCTGATGACTTCGTTGGCTATAGCCGGTTGGCTTGAAGTTAAAGCCAGTGTCAAACTTGTCGAACAATACCAAATTGAGCCTTGGGGCTTTTTAGCTGCCATCGGCCTTGCCGGGCTGGCTGTTTTTGTTATTACCTGGTGGAAAAAAGCGCAGATAAAACTGCTTGCTTGGCCTTTGTTTATTTCCGTTTTGTGGATAGTTTATAGCACTTGGGGATATGCTTTACTTGGACAGGTAAAGACACCTAAATCCGTGTTTGCGCAAATGTCCCAACTTATTCCAGATACAGCGCAATTAGGCTTGGTGGATTTTTCTGAACAATTTATTTTGTTTTCTCCCTACCCTATTACCCATTTTGGATATCACACTGATAATGACGAACAGCTCAAGGCAGCGTGGCAGTGGCAGGCTGAAGATGCGACAAAATATATTCTGATCAACGAGGCCTTGATCAGTCAATGTTTTGATGGTGCAAAAGCCTTAGACGCTGGATATGCTCACCGTGTGCATTGGGTCTTGTTGGGGCTGGAGAGTCGTTTAGCACAATGCGAGATACCGAGCGCAGAGGTAAGGCTGTATCACTACCAGAATTAAGCGGATTATTTTAACCACATCCTGAGCAACATATTGCTTGATAGACAATAGTGGTGTCTTGGGGTAAGCGGCACCGCTGCCGCTTTTGTGGGTTTGTCGTCAGCGATTTATCAATACAGATAAACAGAGATAAACAACAACTATGGCCTACTGCGTTTGTTTGAATTTGACTAAGTTTGGCGCTGAATTAAATTTCACATCGGTTTGAATGTCAAACAAACTGATTAAGGTCTTAGCTAAGGCATCATGGGAATTAGCCTGTGTTGCTAGTTCACGGGTTTGGGTTAAGTCAATATTCGAGCCATCATCACTCCACAATATGATTGGCACATGAGTCTGGCTATCAGGGGCAAAGGCATAGGGTAAACCGTGTAAATAAATGCCGTTTTCACCTAAAGACTCACCATGATCACTGACATATAACATGCTGGTCTGAAAATCATCTTTATTGGCTTGTAGCAGCTCAATAATTTTTGTTAAAAAATAATCCGTATAAACAATTGTATTGTCGTAAGCATTGATAATTTCTTGATCGCTACAGCTAGATAGCTCAGCTGTTTGGCAGGCGGGGGTATATTTCTCGAACTCCTTTGGATAGCGTTTGTAATAAGCGGGTCCATGACTACCCATATGATGAAGAACGACTAAAATATCTTTTTCCTGTTGATCAATATAATCTTGTAAATCACTTAGCATGCCTGTGTCGCGGCATTCATCCTCACACTCTGGATTTTTGTCAGCTGTTCTAAAATCTTCAAATAATTGACGTATAGCCACACCTTTTGAATCAGAATTATTATCGCGCCATAACACGCTTACACCAGCTTTAGAGATAATATCAAGGGTATTTTGGGTATAAGAAGCAGAATCGATATCAAAATCATCTTTTGCTGACAAAGAGAACATACACGGCACTGAAATAGCGGTTGAGGTACCACAAGAACTAATCTGACTGTAAGTAATGACGTTTGCTTGCTGACTTAATAGTGGATTTGTCTCTCTGGCATAGCCATTCAGACTTAAATGATCCGCTCTTGCAGTTTCGCCAACCACCATAATAACCAATTTTTTGCTATTACTGTCTGATGGTAACAAAGCATTGTCAGTCAGAATTACATAATCCTGTGGTCCTGTATTCTTAAACTGACTGGCCATATATTTACCCCCTGAATAAATGGCTTGAATAGGATTGATGTAATAACGCAGCTCTTTATGCTGACGAATAAAGCTGGTGAACTGGGCGCTATATATGGCTATACAGATGGTAATCAGTAACAATCCGATACCGAAGGAGACTGCGATGGTCTTAAGTTTTGCCAGCCATGTCGGTGTTTTAACTGAGATTAAACTGATCAATCCAATCGGCACGATGGCGAGCAGAGTCAGTCGCAATAATAAGTTTAAAGTCAACAAATCAGAGGCTTCAGACATATTAGTTTGTAAGCTATTACGGATCATTTCTACATCGATGACAACGCCAAACTTATCCGAAAAATAGCCGCATATTGCACTTAATATCATCATCACCGCCACAGACCACTTTAGTGGTAATAACAGATAAATAATGCTGGTTACCAGTATATTTAAGGCAAAAATAATCAGTAAAAGCGCGGCTAAAAAGCTGATGTTTTTATCAATCTCATACTCTTGGGCAAAGTGGCCAATAAAACTGAAATTACTGGTGGCAGTAATAAAAAAGCTAAGCACTAAAATAAGCACTAGGGGAGCTAATGTTATATTACGTAGAGGCGTTATTATCGTTCGTTGGATCAAAGGCATTGAATTTACAACTGTTTGTTACGAGAATATTTTTATTCAGTATAATCTAATTGTTTTGTCTTAAGACAACCTTAATGGATTATTTAAGTAGTCTAATGCTCACTCTCTTTATATAAGTTTTCACGCAACTGTGAAGGCAAGGTACCAAACAGGGATTTAAACTGGCGACTAAAATAACTGTGTTCAGAAAAGCCGCAACGATAGGCGACTTCAACGATGGGCAGTTTTGTTTCGATAAGTAAACGTCTGGCATTTTCTAAGCGAATTTCATTAATAAATTGTTTTGGCGTTTTCGATAAATATTTTTTAAAACGCCGCTCCAATGCACTCACCGACAAAAAGGCAGATTGAGCTAATTGCTTAACACAAATATCTTTGTGAAAGTTTTCTCTTACATACTCAACCGGCGCCTTAATCGCATCTATGCTGGAGAGAACTTGTGAGCTACGATTCATTAATTGAGTAAAACCGTAAGAACCCACAATATGCTGATTGTGATCATATAAGGGACGCTTAGAAGTTGAAAACCAAGCAAAATCACCAGTTTTTAGCATGTTCAGTTCGATCCTATCGCTAATAACCTGCCCATTCATGACACTTTTGTCATCATTGATAAATTGTTTAGCGATATGGGGCGGGAAAAAAGCCATGTCTGATTTGCCCACCACTTGTTGTAATGAATGCCGGCCAATATGTTGAACAAACTTATTATTGGCATACAAGATCCGACTCTCCGCATCTTTAATCCAAAAGATGATATCGGGCAATAGGTCGAACATCTGCAATATTTGGTTTATACCCAATATTGCTTGTAGGTCGACTTGTTTTTCTGGTGGTAGTTTCTCATCCATGGTCTTGCTCATTTCGCTCAGTGGGACGCGCCGAATAGTTGGCATGGCGGTGGTTTAAGTAAAACACTCATCACTAGGTCTATTCAAGCCCCACTAGAATAATATTAGGGGGCCGTAGTGCTTACTTCTGGATTAATTTTTTAGCATTGAGCGGCGGCGAGATACATTACCATTTGAGTTCATTTGAAATTCGGCCGATTTTTTCTGAGCCCAGCGAGTCTATGGCGTGCTGGGGTGAATGACATTCGAGTAGTGTACAAATGACTAATGAAATGCAAAAAACAACACTAATAAGCTGACTTCAGACACAGCACTAAGTTCTTGGTCAACTATAAGCAGATGATATAACTGGTACTCATTCAATAACTTTGGTGTAATGCTAAAAAGTTCAGGAATAAGCAAATCAGATGCAGATAGGGTGGCGAGAGTATATTCAACGCCGATTCAAAAAAACGTCAAAATACCACAGTGTGGGTATTGAGTACGGCGCTGACGAAATTTACATTGTTGCTCTACAAACTATTGACGGCCAGTTAACTTGGGTTAAACAACAAAAGTTTGACTGGGACGATTGGCAAGATAGTCTTAAAAATTATGTCGCACAACAAGGCCTGAATAATACTAAATGTCAGGTCACTCTGGCCATTTCTAAATATCAATTATTACAACTAGATAAACCCGCTGTACCTAATGCTGAAATTAATCAAGCCTTACAATGGACAGTAAAAGAGCAATTATTCAGTGATGGGGAGCTGGCCGTTGACTATTTTGATTTACCGGCAGCGGCAGCAAATGCTAAAAAACTCAATGTGGTTGCCCTTGGTAGAAACGAAATTGAAGCATTAAGAGATGGCATAATAGAGGCCGGCTTAAGGCTTGTTGGTATCAGTATTGAGGAATTAACTACTTGTAACTTACTTCCTCCAAGTGACGATGCAGCGATTGTTTTACATCAAAATCCTGGTGAGCAAATATGCTTAAGTATTGTAAAAAAAGGTTTGTTGTACTTTTCCCGTCGTTTACGAACCTACGAAAATTTGGCCAATTTTTCAGTGCAAGAATTACAGATGGGCATTGCCGATAATTTGGCTCTAGAAATTCAACGTTCGATGGATTATTTTGAAAGTCAGCTGCGCCAAGCTCCGGTAAAACAAGTTTATATTGCGCTTGATACAATGCATCAAGATGCCTTGGCTGAGCTAATAAAAGACGTTATTTTTATCAATATTGTTAGGCTCAAACCCAATATAGCCTGTTTGCCTAGTCTGGCACAGAATGCCAGTTTTTATGCCAGTTTAGGCGCAGCTCTGGATGATGGCAGCGAGCGTAAACCATGAAATACAAGGTTAATTTATACTCAGCCGAACTGCAGCCCAAGTTACGATTGTTAAGCTTGCAGCTGACTGTATTGGCTTGTACCTTTGTCTTTATGTTGTTTTTGGGCGTGTGGCTCTATGCTTTTTTCCAACAGCAAGGGCTGTCTACTGATTTAAAGTTGAGTGAAGAGCAAAAAAGTCAGAATTTGGGTTTGGTTAAAGCACTGCAAACTGAGCTGGCAAATGTTAAAAACGATCCGCAACTATTGCTTGATGTTGAGCAAAATATGCAGGTTTTGGCACTTAAGCAGCGGGTCTTGCACGAATTAAAGGGGCAGGAAGACTTAAAAACCCATGGGTTTGCTCGACTTATGCTGGAACTTTCAGAGAATCATCAAAGTGGGCTATGGTTAAGTCACATCAGTTTAGATGGACGTAATGTGCAGCTGGAAGGCGGGGCAATTGAGTCCTCCCTCATCCCCAAATGGTTGAATAACTTGGGTGCGACAGCGTATTTTAAAGGACAGGAATTTTCTGAAACCCGTCTGTTTCGCGATGAAGACCAACACATAAACTTTATTATTGCTAGTTCAGTCGTCGGTGGTAAAGACAATGTGGCCGTCGGAGCAAATCCTAATGAGTAATGTAATCCAGCGGGAATATGACAAATTATCTGCGCGCTTCGATGTATTGAGTCTGCGCGAACAAGTGATGATTTTTTTATGCAGTGTAATTTTACTCGCCTTTGTATGTTACTTTTTGCTGTTAGAGCCGCAATTGTCCGGCAATGCCAAAATCCGTAAAAATATTGAACTCAATCACACACAAGTATCATCCCTAGTGGAGCAAAGTCAGGCCTTAACTCTGGCTTTACAGCAGGATCCCAATCAGCCAGTCAAACTGCGTATTGCTGCTATACAGCAACAAATAAGTGATGTAGAGCTGTTATTGACCTTACAAACAGCTAATTTGGTGCCAGCCAATAAAATGCCACAAATGCTGGAAAAAGTGCTAATTAGCTCTAAAGATTTAAACCTTGTCAGCCTAGAGTCTATTCCACCCTTTGCAATTTTACTGAGTCAGGACCCAGGGGCGCTAAAAGACCCAGCCTTGTATCGACACGGAGTAAAGTTGGTTCTAGAAGGGGAATATTTTGATATTCAAAGCTATCTCGAAAAGCTGGAATCTTTAGATTGGCAATTTTACTGGAAAAAATTTGATTACAAAGTAAGTGAATATCCGCTGGCAACCGTGCAATTGGAAATCTACACATTAAGTACTAATAAGGCCTTCATAGGTGTATAAATGACAAAGTATCATGGCATCTTTTTATTATGTTTTTGTAGCAGTTCAGTGTGGGCCACAAGCTTGGTTGATCCAACTAGGCCACAAAATAACCCTAAAAAGATGGGGGTTGAAGAGCAAAATAAGGAACTGTTGTTGTCGGCAGTATTTATCACTGCCAATAGTAAACAAGCTATTATAAACGGACTTAGCTATTCAGAAGGGCAAGCCGTATTAGCCTACAAGGTTGTCTCTATTAGGCCTAATGAAGTGGAATTAATTGGCCCACAAGGTAGGCAGTCACTTTTCATCAATAACAACAACATTAAGAAAGATGCTGATAATGGTTTTTAGGAAGATAGTCTTAGTCATATTGGGTACGCTAATTTGTGCCTGTCAAAGTCAGCAACAGCCTGGGCGCGCAGAGCTGGCTTTAGACACGGCGATAAATGAATATTCGCAGGATAAAAAAATACAGGACAATAATCTGCAGTCCTTACCAGACGCGGTAAGTCAAGCTTTGTTACCCAGTAACACGACTAATGAAAAGCAACTTTTCGGTGAAACCAAATATGATATTAATGCACAGAATATTGAAGCGCGGGCTTTTTTCGCAGGTATCGTAAAAGACACACCTTATAGTGTGGCTATTCATCCTGAGGTGACAGGCAGTATAACTCTTGATTTAAAGCAAGTACCCTTAGCTGATGTGTTTGAATTGGTCTCTGAGTTATATGGTTATGAAATTCAACGTAAGCAAAATATTTATCGAATTTACCCAGCGGGTTTGCGAACTGAGACCTTAGCGGTCAATTATTTACTAATGAAACGGGACGGTGCCACACAAACTAGCATCACTTCAGGTGGAGTATCGCAAGCCCAAAGTAATAATCGTAATAATTCAGGTAATAACTTTTCAGGTAATTCCAGCAGCGGTAGCAGTTCTAGTAACAACTCTAATAGCAGTAATAACAATAATAATAATAATGGCACCAATATATCGACTCGAACTGAAACGGATTTTTGGACAGAATTACTGACCACCTTAAAAACCATGATTGGTGAGGAGCCCGGTAAGAGTGTCATGGTGACGCCACAAGCTGGTTTGGTGACAGTACGGGCCATGCCAGATGAAATTCGCTCGATTAAATATTTTCTCAATGTATCAGAAGAAATTATCCAGCGTCAGGTCATACTCGAAGCGCGGATTATTGAAGTTTCTCTGAGTGATGGTTACCAGCAAGGTATTAACTGGAGTCAGATATTAGCCAGTAGCGGTAGTACCGACCTTCAGTTTTCCACCACGGGCGGTAGTATAGGTGACAGTATCAGTGCGGCCTTAGGTAATATTACCAGTTTGTCGTTTATTAATAAGGATTTTGCTGGAGTATTGTCTTTACTCTCTACCCAGGGAAATGTGCAGGTATTATCTAGTCCCAGAGTCACGGCGGTTAATAATCAAAAAGCGGTTATCAAAGTCGGTGATGACGAATATTTTGTGACGGATGTCTCCAGTCAAAGTACCATTTCTTCCAGCACGACCTCAGTAGTACCCAATATTGAATTAACCCCTTTCTTTTCCGGCATAGCTCTGGATGTGACGCCGCAGATTGATAAAAATGGCGGGGTACTCTTACATGTGCATCCTTCTGTGATTGAAACCCAAGAGCAGGAAAAAGTGGTTACCTTAAATCAGGAACAATTTATATTACCTCTGGCGCAGAGCAATATTCGTGAATCAGATACGATCATCCACGCAAAATCAGGCGAGATAGTGGTTATTGGTGGCTTGATGCAATCTATTATTTCTGAAACCGAATCCAAAACGCCGTTTATCGGTGATATCCCATTGTTTGGTAATTTGTTTAAATCAAAACGCCAGACAGAGATAAAAAAAGAACTGGTTATCTTACTCAAACCAACGGTGGTGGATACCGAAACCTGGCGGGCTCAGCTACAACGTAGCAGAGACCAAATGGCAGACTGGTTACACGTGGAATAACTATGTATCTTTACCACTATGGTATTAGAGAATTACCATTCACACTCACCCCTAATACCAGCTACTTCTTTGGTTTGCCCAGCCATAAAGAAGCGCTGCAGGTATTGTTAACCGCCTTAAAAGGGGGGGAAGGTTTTATTAAAGTTACTGGTGAAGTGGGCACAGGTAAAACTTTAATTTGTCGCAAATTACTCAACGAATTACCTCATCATTTTGTTGCAGCTTATATTCCTAATCCCTATTTAACTCCAGCCGAACTGCGCCGTTCGGTGGCCAGCGAATTACAGGTTGAGTTGAGCGTACAAGCCGACCAGCAAGAGTTTACCCAACGTATTCAGCAACGATTAATTGATATTCATCGCCAAAATCAAAGTGCAGTGTTGATTATTGATGAGGCACAAGCCTTGCCGGTTGAAAGTATAGAAGCTTTGCGATTGATGACTAACTTGGAAACGGAATCCCGTAAATTGTTGCAAGTGGTGTTATTTGGTCAACCTGAGTTGAATGACAAATTAGCCTTGCCTGAGCTGCGGCAGTTAAAACAAAGGGTAACCTTTGCCTACTCTTTACAATTAATGAATGGGGATCAGGTCTATCAATATGTACGCCATCGAATGAATGTAGCCGGTTACCGGGGGCCAGAATTATTTTCAGTAAAATGCAGTAAACTGTTGTTTAAAGCCAGTAAAGGTACACCCAGAATTGTTAATGTTCTGTGCCATAAAGCGTTAATGTTGGCCTACGGTGAGGGCGTTCAACAAGTTACTGCAGCGCATATCAAGTTGGCAATCAAAGATACGGAAGCGGCCTATCGTATAAAATCAACGTGGCTGGTGGTATCACTACTCTTGTTCACTAGCGCAATTGCATCGGTGCTTGCTTACTCCATTTATACAGGCGGCATCTTATGAGTGTAGTGAATAAAATGCTGCAGGATTTGGAAGCTCGGCAAGCTAAGGGTACAAACGTCAGCGCCGATTATCAGCCACCATTAAAGCGCAACAAACAAATAGTGTTAATCTTGTTGCTGTTGATTGTGGTTGGCCTGTTTGGTTTTTGGCTATTTAATAATAGCTTATCCACCTCAGGGAAACCCGCCCATGAGTCTTTGCCAGATAGCGAATTAACAACCGCTCAAGCTCAGCCATCGGTGACTAAAACTATGCTGGTGGCCACTACTCGTGAACGTGAGGCTCCCGTCGCTGAGATAGCTGAACAAGGAGTTATTAATGTTGAAGCATCATCAGCAACAGGTGCAGTGGATGAAGTGATACCAGAACCTGTTGCTCTGATTGATGAACCAAGGAGTGTAGGCGTAATTGATGTTAGTGACGCTAAGCAAAGCTCACCTTCTGTTGAACCAACACAATACCTGAAACACCCTGTACCAGCGAAGCCTGAAACGGGTTCCTTGCAAATAAAAGACAGTAGCCAGGCCAGTCAAAAAACCAATCTTAGGCAACAGGTCTCAGATGCACTGAGTGATAATAATAGTCGTTTAGCCATCACGTTATTGGGAGAATTGCTTGAGCACGAGCCGGACAATACTGAAGCAATAAAAAAACTGGCTACTTTGTTATTTGCTAATGGCAATGCACTTAAAGCCACCCAGTTATTGCAATCCAGCGTTCTTGCTGCGCCAAAACGTAGCGACCTTAGATTAATGTTAGCAAGATTATATACTCAGCAAAAAAGGTTAGATTCCGCCTTAGTAGTGCTGAAAGAAATTCAGCCAGCGCAATATATGGAAATTGATTATTTAGCCTATAGAGCTAATTTGGCCCAGCAATTAGCTGACTTTGTGGTGGCAAAACAGGACTATACTCTCCTAACTCAAGTGGACGCCAATAATGCTAGCTGGTGGTTAGGATTAGCCATTACTGAAGAAAAATTGGGGGCGGGTAACACGGCATTACGGAGTTATTATCAGGCGCAAAATTTAGCTCAATTGGATCCAGCCGTGACAGAATTTATTCAGCAACGCATTAATGTGTTAGTAGGTACTAAATGATCCCAAAAGCTAAAATTCGTTTAGGCGATTTGCTGGTCCAGCAGGGCATCATCAATGACGATCAATTGATGCAAACTTTAGCTGTGCAAAAACAATCCGGTCGTAAGCTCGGTCATGTACTAGTCGAACAGGGTTATGTAAGCGAAACTCAGCTTTTGAGTTTTTTATCGCAACATTTGAATGTGCCACTTATCGACATCAGCCATTATAATGTGTCGGCCGCTGCCGTAAGCCAGTTACCAGAGGTACAAGCACGTCGACATCGTGCCATTGTATTAGATGACAAAGGCGATCATTTGTTGGTGGGTATGAGCGATCCTGCTGACTTATCTGCTGTCGACGTTTTATCTGGCTTATTACTCAAACCCATCAAAATCGCGGTGGTGAGTGATACCCAACTGCTACAAGCCTATGACAGTTTTTATCGCCGTACCGATGATATTGCCTCCTTTGCTCAGGAGCTCGCTGAAGAGTATCAGGATGGTAGCGAATTTGACTTCGATAGCGGTATTGGTGGTGAGCAAGATACTGCGGTTGCACGGCTACTGCAGTCAATATTTGAAGACGCGTTGCAGACTAAAGCCTCAGATATTCATATAGAACCGGACGAAAACCAATTACGTATCCGCATGCGCGTTGATGGCGTATTACAAGAAAACGTGATTCAGGAAAAAAACATCGCCTCGGCCTTGGTTTTGCGTTTAAAGCTGATGTCGGGTTTGGATATTTCTGAAAAACGATTACCGCAAGATGGCCGTACTAGCATGCGAATTAAAGGCCATGCTATTGATGTGCGGGTTTCTACTATGCCCATTCAGCATGGTGAGTCGGTGGTAATGCGTCTATTGGATCAGTCTGCTGGCTTGCTGACATTAGATCAAACGGGTATGCCCAATAGTTTATTGCGCCGTTTTCGCGGCCTATTAAAACGCCCTCATGGCATGATCTTGGTTACTGGTCCCACAGGCTCCGGTAAAACGACTACTTTGTATGGCGCCTTAAGTGAGCTAAATCAGCCCTCGACCAAAATAATTACGGTAGAAGATCCCGTTGAATATCGTTTGCCGCGCATTAACCAAGTACAAACCAACAATAAAATTGGTTTGAGCTTTGCTTCTGTCCTCAGAACTACCTTACGTCAGGATCCTGACATTATTATGGTGGGTGAAATGCGAGATCAGGAGACGGCTGAAATTGGCTTGCGCGGAGCCTTGACCGGCCACTTGGTCTTGTCGACCCTGCATACTAATGATGCCATCAGCAGTGCCGTGCGCTTATTGGATATGGGGGCACCGGGTTATTTAGTGGCTAGCTCATTAAGAGCCATAGTTGCTCAGCGTTTGGTGCGCAAAATATGCGAAAACTGCAGAGAGGTTTACCAACCTGGCAATGACGAATTACTGTGGCTTGGTCATTTGGACGATAAACTAGCTGGCACCACCTTTATGCATGGTAAGGGGTGCTCTAACTGCAGTAAAACCGGTTATAAAGGTCGCTTGGGGGTGTTTGAATTACTTGAAATGACCGAAAGTATGATGGTAGGGCTGAAGAGCAACAATACTGCTTTGTTTGCCGAAGCCGCGCTCAACAGTCCGGGCTTTGTGCCCTTAGCTAAAGTTGCCCTGACTTACGCTAAAATGGGTATTACCAGTGTTGATGAAGTGCTGAAATTGATTGAAATGGTCGCAGAGGAACGCAGTAGCAATAATGCTGAAGAACAAGAGGTGCCTTTAGAGGTCGAGCTGGCCGAGGTGACCGGTGCCAGCGTAGAACAAAAGATCAGCAGTGATAAAGCAGCCACAAAGTTTGCGTTTGAGTTAGAGCCCCTAGCCAAGCAAGGCAGAGATGACGATGGCGCAGTTTAGCTATAAAGCACGTAATGCTAAAGGTGAACTGGCAACGGGAGTTTTAGAGGCGCCTGACGCATCTATGGTTGCGCAAATACTAGCCGGTCGTAGCTTTATCCCGCTGGAAATCACCGAATCTAAAGGCCGCACCCAAACCGAATCATCTGGCATTAATTTTTTTACACCCGCCATCAGACTTGATGAACTGGTGATTTTTGCCAGGCAGATGTACTCATTAGCTAAATCAGGTATTCCAATTTTACGTGCGGTAAAAGGACTGGCTGATACAACTAGCTCTAAACGTATGGCATGGGCTTTACAAGATGTTGCCAGTCAGTTAGAACGGGGGCGCACATTATCTAGTGCAATGAACAAACATAAGAATATATTTAGCCAGCTGTTTATCAGCATAGTGCATGTGGGTGAAAATACCGGCAAGTTAGACGACGCTTTTTTGCAGTTGTCATTTTATCTAGAGCGAGAACAGGAAACCCGCAAGCAAATTAAAGCCGCGACCCGTTATCCTCTATTTGTTATTTTTGCCATCGTCATTGCGATGGTGATTATGAATATGGTGGTGATCCCAATATTTGCCGATATGTTTACCTCATTGGGGGCAGAATTGCCCTTAATGACTCGGGTTTTATTAGCCTCCTCGCATTTTTTTATGACGCAATGGGCTTATTTGTTGGTCGGCATAATTACAGCCATTTATTTTTCACAGCGTTATTTGAAAACGCCACAGGGTCAATATAAATGGGACAAGCTTAAACTGCGCTTACCCATTGTGGGCAATATTTTTGAGCGGACCCTATTAGCCCGTTTTTCCCGCAGCTTTTCCATGATGTTAGTGGCAGGTGTACCCTTAACGAGTGCACTCAATTTGGTCGCTGATGCGGTCAGTAATTCGTATATGGCAGCACGCATCATTACCATGCGTAAAAATATTGAAAAAGGTGAGAGTTTGTCGCGAGTGGCTGCTAGCAGTACCTTGTTTACTCCTTTGGTCTTACAGATGATCAATGTAGGTGAAGAGACAGGCCGAGTAGACGAACTATTGGCTGAAGCCGCCGACTTTTATGAACGGGAAGTTGATTACGATTTGAAAAGCCTAACGGCCAAAATTGAACCCATACTTATTTCCCTTGTTGCTGGTATGGTATTGGTCCTCGCTCTGGGCATATTTACCCCGATGTGGGACATGATGGGAGCGATTAAAGGCTAACATTATGCAAAAAAATCAAGCCTCAGAAGAGCGTAATCGTTCAGTGTTTTTTAATCTCAGTGTCTTAGTGGTATTTGTCTCTTTGATGCTGAGTTTTATTCTGTACTTTTATAAAACATCACCGAGCATTAAACGGGTAAATTTGGATAATTTAGCCAATAGTTTTGCCATCAGAGTCAACAGTGCACATTGGCAATGGCAGGCCCAAGGACGACCTGAGATCATTATTATGAGTACCTTTGCCCCTCGATTAGACGACAAAAAGACCCTAGTTGAGGTAGATAAAAACCCGCTTTTTATGAGCATTAAAGGATGGCCTAAAGCGGCGCAAAGTGGCGAAGGCTGCGAAGAAATCTGGAACATGGTGCTTAATATTCCCCTAGATAGTGAGGGGTTTAGAGTGATTGCTGAGTTTTATGATGGGGTAAAGCTCAGTGGTGATGTAGAGCAAAGTCGTTGTCGCTATCGTCTTACCAATGGCTCCTACTTCGAATACAAAGTATTTACCGGCGAAGTTTTAAAAAATTAATAGGTCTACCAATCTATATACTCAATAAGAGGTTTAAATGAATAATGATCAGGCGAGTAAACCCGAATACACTCCACCCAGAATGCAGCAAGTTCAAGGTTTTACCTTAATTGAGTTAGTGATTGTTGTGGTTATTTTAGGTTTATTGGCCGCGACGGCCCTGCCAAGATTATTGGATGTGACCAAAGATGCTGAAGACGCTACGGTAGATGGTGTGGCTGGTGGTTTTGCCTCTGCAGTGGGTTTGGTTCGAGCACAATGGGAGTTGGAGGGACGGCCGCAAGAGAACAATGGCACCAATTCTACCTTTGTTACTATTAACAGTCTGCAGATTGGGGTGGATAAAGATACGGGTTACCCCACAGGCCAACTGGATACTGATAGTAGTAGTGAAGATAATCAGGTGAGTACCTTGGACTGCGAAAGCATCTTTAATTTGATTATGCAAAGCGCCCCAACGATTTCCTCAGATTGGAATGATCGTCCTTTTAAAAATTATCGCTATTTTACCAATCTTAGAGCCGGCAGTGGCTCTGGTGGCAATGACGTGTGCTATTACTATTTAACCCAAACCATCAAGAATCAAAGTAATGAACCTACAGATAACCTAAGTGGCAATGGTTTTATTTACGACCCAAGGATCGGTCAAGTCATGGTGTTTAGTAATAATTAAGCCCCATTCAGCTTAATTAAACATACGCTGTTATGGCAGCAAGTCACAATGCCAACTAGCGTCAACCATAAGTTTAGTGATATACACTACTCATAGATTTTATAAAATAATCCATTAAGGGCAGCAACATGCAACAACAAAAAGGTTTTACATTAATCGAACTTATTATTGTTATCGTGATTTTGGGCATATTGGCGGTTACCGCTGCGCCTAAGTTTATTGATATTCAAAAGGATGCAAAAGCGGGAACAGTGAAAGCGGTTGAAGCGGCACTCAACTCTGTAAGTTCAATTGTGTATGGTAAGGCCCTTATTGCTGGTCAAACTGGAGCAACTGGTACGGTAACGGTAAATGGCTCTGTATATGATGTCGTTAATGGTTATCTCGCTGCCACACAAACTACCACTGCAAACTTGGATTTAACCGATTTATTAGATATTGACAATGACATGGCTGCAGTATTTACTCCAAGTGGTGGCGCTGCCGCTCTTGGTGTTCCTGGCCCAGGTACTTCATCAATTTCATTTTACGGATTTAACCAGACGACTTTCAATTATGCTAGCCCCACTGCGGTACCTGGTTGTTTGATACTCTTTTCACAATCGTCTGGTGCTAATAGCGCCGCAACACTTACATTGTATACTGACGGCTGTAACTAAGCTGGCAAACACTATCAGCGCTGACAAGTGCAAGGCCATTAACCCAAGGTTAATGGCCTTTGTTATTTTCAACCAACGACGTTTTATTATGCAGTCATGAACTTTAAGCAGACACTCATTAGCCAACGCGGATTTAGCTTAATTGAGCTAATTGTGGTGATTGTATTGCTGGGTATACTGGCAGTATCAGTGGGTAGCCGTTTTGTCGGTACGGGTGGTTATGCTGAGTATTCTTATCAAAGTCGTTTAATTTCGTCCTTGCGCGCGATGCAAGTTAGAGCGATGCATGACACGCGTTCAGCCACTGTGGCCAATCCATCTGGCTATTGTTTTCAAGTCAATTTTAGTCTTGCTCCTGCGGCTTTTGGCCCTCCAACTCTTAACTATGGTAATGCTGATGGCAGTGCTACCTGCAGTACTGCAATAGATTTTACCAGCTCAGCGCATCTGGGCACGGCAAGCAACGAGTTGGCAGATAACAATGTATCGATTGTGGCCTTGCTTGATGGCAGCAATAGTATTAATTATATTGGGTTTGATAATTTGGGTCGCCCACTTACCAGCGCGGGAAAATGCACTGCGGGTTGTCAGTTAACCTTTAAAGGTGAACAAAATGTATCGGTTTGCATAGCAACTCAGGGTTATATCTATGTGTGTCAATAAACGTCAAGAAAGTCTTGGCTTTACCCTAATCGAGCTGGTCATTGGCATTGTGGTTTTTGCTATCGCCATTAGCTTGTTTCTATCTTTAATAGTGCCGCAAGCAAGGCGCAGCGTTGATCCTATATTACAAATAAGAGCCAGTGAGCTGGCTCAATCACTTATGAGTGAGATAGCGAGTAAAGCCTTTGATGAAAATTCAAGTCGCAACGGGGGCACAAGTCGTTGTAATGAAAATGCCAACCCCTGCAGCGAAAGTAGTGTCTTGGGGGAGGATGCGGGTGAAACTCGCAGCACTTACAATGATGTGGATGATTATAATGGTCTGAATGAAAGTGGAACAGCCATTCAAAATAGTTTTGGTCTGCCTATTGGCTTAGTCGGTGAGCCATTGTACGAGGGGTTTAGCGTCAGTGTTGTGGTGTTCTATGACAATCAAATGCTTGGTATAAACGACGCTATTGCTGGTGGCTCAAATTTTATCGGTAATACCAAGTTGATCCGTATTACTGTTAGCACACCTACTGGTGAAAACATCGTTTTTACCAGTTATAGGAGTAATTATTGATGTCGAAGGTAAAGCT
>Ga0163215_100444_pt1 | contig 70425 bp, 72 predicted proteins | sample SynspAceP_FD_185934 | JGI IMG/M metagenome (GOLD analysis project Ga0163215, IMG submission 185934) | Saline lake microbial communities from Ace Lake in Antarctica - Synechococcus sp. Ace-P (Hybrid Assembly) | ecosystem: Environmental > Aquatic > Non-marine Saline and Alkaline > Saline | place... | reverse complement strand
GGTGTAGGTTTCTCGGACGCCACGCGCGACGTTTGTGTAGCGCGGATCGTTGCTTGGCGTCGGAGAAGCGCTCAAGCGGGAAATCGCGGGGTTGGGCTTGGTGGATCGTTTGTTGCTATGGGGATTTGAGCGGTGCTTTTGTCCTGGCCCCGGTCTGACGGTCCAGGTTGGCAGGGCGCGCTGGCCTTAGCGTAGCGTCGGCTTTGCCTACCTTTGGTTGATACCCGCGGTATTTTGTCGGCGTCATCAACTTTTGCCGTGTCGATAGTTTGATCAGGGTATGATGATCGGTTCGCAGGTGATGTCGCCTGCGGCTGAGGGTGTTGTTCGTAATGTTTGGTGCGCGCGTCATGCTGCAGCCCTGTGTGGTTTTGGCGGCGCTCTGGGGTGCTGGGCTGGCGCGATTGTGTCGATGATGATCAGTTGTCCTCCGCAACATGGACAAGGCAGTGTGAGGACACGAGGTGGTTGATCGGTATCATTGATGCTGCCGTTATTGACGTGTTGCCGGTCTGGCGTTTTGGCTCCCAGCAAGTGTCTGATCTGCGCGATATTGACGGCACGGTTGCCGTTTCCGAAGAAGCCATAGTGACGGATGCGGTGCTGGCCTCTGGGCAGGACGTGGATCAGGAACCTGCGGATGAACTCATTTGTGGCCAAGGTCATGGTGGTGTGGCGGCCTGCGCCATTGACGCGGTAATTCTTGACGCGGAAGGTGACGCTGTGCTCATCGAAACGGATCAGTCGGCTGTTGGATATTGCCACCCTGTGCGTGTAACGCGACAGATAAGCCAACACGGCTTTGGGTCCGGCGAAGGGTTCTTTGGCGTAGACGACCCAGTCGATTTTGCGCAGGGGTTCGAGGAAATCGTTGAAGACGGTTTTGTCGATGAGGTCCACGTGATCGCCGAAGAAATGCAGTTTCCCGGCATCATGCAGCTTGGCCAGCCCTTCCAAAATGAGCCGCCGGTACAAGCGCGACAGCACCCGGACGGACAGGAAGAAGTTCTTGCGGCAGGCGATCCATTTTGAGCCATCCGTCGAAAGCCCTCCCCCCGGCACGATCATATGGACATGGGGGTGGTGGGTCATCGCCGAGCCCCATGTGTGCAAAACCGATGTGATGCCAACACGCGCACCGAGATGCTTGGGGTCGGTGGCGATCTTGATCACCGTGTCCGCACTCGCCCGCATCAGCAGATTGTAGATCTCACGTTTGTTCTGATGTGCAATATCTGCGATCGGCTTGGGCAGTGTGAAGACCAAGTGAAAATACCGCACAGGCAGCAGTTCAGCCTCACGTGCCGCAAGCCATGTCTTCGCCGCAGCCGCCTGGCATTTTGGGCAGTGCCGATTGCGGCATGAGTTGTAGGCAATGTGTTCATGCGCACAGTCAACGCACCGGGCCACATGCCCGCCAAGCGCTGCCGTACGGCAGCGTTCAATGGCGCTCATGACTTTGAACTGGTTCAGGCTGATGTGCCCTGCGTTTACCGCACGCCAGGCAGCACCATGGTCACGGAAGATATCTGCGACCTCCAGTGATGGACCGGGCATGGTGGCCTATGAAGGATGAGGCGTGCCCTTCTTGGGCTTGGCTCCATTCAGATCATCTAGGGGGCTGTCCACTGCCGCGATCATACCCGTGGCAACGCGGGCATAGCGTGCTGTGGTCGTCAGTTTACTATGCCCCAAAAGGGCCTGAATGACGCGGATATCCACGCCGCGCTCCAACAGATGGGTTGCAAAACTGTGCCTCAACGTGTGCAGCGTGACCGGTTTGGTGATCCCGGCTTCCCGCGCGGTCTCTTTGAATAGCCGCGATATCTGTCGCGCTGAGAGGTGTTTGCCCCGATAGCCGGGAAAGAGGACCCGCTCGGGTGCAGGAACATCCTTGTCCTGACCGGTCGGCCGTTCTTTCCACCAGTCGCGCAGCAGGCTCAGAATATCGACAGGCAGCATGACGTTGCGATCCTTGCGCCCCTTCGATTGCACGATGCGGATGATCTCCTGATCGCTATCAATATCACCAACCTTGAGCCGCACGACCTCGCCCGCACGCATCCCGCAGCCATAAGCCAGCGACAACATCACGCGCGCCTTCAGGCTCGGAGCCATGGCCAGAATGCGTTTAATCTCCTTTTTGCTCAGCACCAGTGGCACTTTCACCGGTTCCTTCAAATGGAAGATCTCGGCCACAAGATCATGCCGTCGCAGGGTCACGCGGAGCAGAAACTTAACGCCTGTCATCGTCTGGTTCCGCGTGCAGGTGCTGACGCCGCTTTCGACCAAATACTGCTGGAAATACTTCACATCATCCGGTGTCGCAGTCTCCGGTGATCGCCCCAGCCAGGCCGCAAATCGCTTACACGCACGCAGGTGGCTGCTCTGGGACGCAGGGCCGAGATTGCGCCCCGACATATCGGCAATCATGCGCGCACGAAGGGGTGTCGTTGGTGTGGAGTGCTGAATGTTCATCGGATTGTCCTCTGTTAATCGAGGCAAAATCACCTCGACCAACAGCACACACCCAACATCACAAAACGCGAAACAAATCCCGGTTCAGCACAACACCGACCACAAGCGCCCCTATCGCGAAGCGATTTAGTGCTCGGGCCGAAACTCACCTTCAAAGTCAAGCCGGCACCTTTCCCCCTATCGGGCAGTGCCTAGGGGGATCGAGAAGGGGGCCATGGCCAATGGCCCCCTCGGGGGTGCGCAAGTCACTTCGGCTGATGGCACGACGACATCCCGCGCGTAAGACGCGCCGAGCGTAGCGAGGGAAGGTGCGGCTTGCCTGTGCGGTGCGGTAGCGTCTTGCACAATGCTTGGCTGTTGCCGGGAAAGCACGGCCAAAACCTTGGCGCTACTGCTTCCGCAGTGCTTCCGGAGCATTGATGAGAGTCACCCGCAGCTCGCGTAACGACTGATAAGTATTTGATAATATGTAGAAAATTGGCTCCGGCGGTAGGGATCGAACCTACGACAAATTGATTAACAGTCTCAACAGCTCGATTGACCCGCAATCGGTGCCGGAAGTCGTGCTCAGGTGGTGGTTCGAGTGCATATGCTCCGGAACAACGTGCCCAAGAAGGTTGATCAGAATGCTCAGATGCAACAAAGTGGAATTGAAGGCTTCTTACGTCGGGAAAGTCAGTCTAGTCATGAAGCGAATTATTCCATTCCTTATCTTGTTCATGTGGCTTCTCGCCATGAGCGCATCTTATAAGGCCGCTATCGGACCCGTGACAGGTACAGGCTTTGCCCGCGGCGCGGATCGAGTTGGTCAAGTGCTGGGTTGGCAGGTGATGGCGACCGTTATGGCAGTGGCTCTTTGGCGAATTGGGCGTGACTGGAACGTCGCTAAATCGTTGCGCGCCCTGTCTGTTGTCCCCCTGTTAATCGCTATCGCTCTTGCACTCTATGCGCTTGGTCTCATTGCTCAGGCGCTTTTGCTGGGGCTTTGAGACTATCCACGGCTTAGAAATATCGCCTCGCTTTGAAACTGCTTTGCTATCACGGCTGGTCTTCTGTCGGCATCGATTCACCGCATGACAACACGATGCTTCAAGGTTTTTTTGGAGCAGCATTCTTGCTCATGCGAGTTGCTACCTCAAACTCTGCTGCTCTTAGGCGCGCCTTGCGGCCCTCAGGTAGGACTGAGGGCACCTCGTTTCTGTGTCGCCAAGATGCAACAACTAAAAGCCGCTCCTCCTGCTTCCCATTTGCTTCCCAATCAAGGGACGCTCCCAAGAGGCGCGCGAATAAACGCATTAAGCTATTGATCTCAAACGAAACAGTGGTGAGCCGTGCAGGATTCGAACCTGCGGCCAACTGATTAAAAGTCAGTTGCTCTACCAACTGAGCTAACGGCCCACTGAGCGCTGCGTCTACAAAAGCACCCCCGCGCGGTCAAGCGCCTTTTACCGCAAACCTTTCAAATGCCTCAGACCCGCGCTATATGCCGCGCGATGCTCAACACTGCCCCCTCCAGCCTACCGTTCCTGAAAATGCACGGCCTTGGCAACGACTTTGTCGTGATCGATATGCGCACAGCTGATGTGCCGCTTTCGCAAGCGCTCGTCTGTGCCATCGCGGATCGTCATCGCGGCGTCGGCTTTGACCAACTTGCGACCGTCGAGGCGACGCAAAATGCCGACGCGCATCTGACGTTCTACAACGCCGATGGCTCCACCTCGGCGGCCTGCGGCAACGCCACGCGCTGCATCGCCCGGCTGCTGATGGACGAAACCGGGGCGACCGACATAACCCTGACCACTGATCGCGGCACGCTGGTTGCGCAAGATGCAGGCGGCGGCCTGACCTCCATCAACATGGGGCAACCGCAGCTTGACTGGCAGGACATTCCACTGGCCCGCGAACTCGACACACTGCACCTTCCAATCGAGGGCGATCCTGTCGCCACTGGCATGGGCAACCCGCATTGCACTTTCTTTGTGGATGATGCCGGGGCGGTCGACCTGAACACTCTCGCCCAGTTCGAACATCACCCCCTCTACCCCCAGCGCACCAACGTCCAGGCCACCTCCCTCATCGCCCCCAACCACCTGCGCATGCGGGTGTGGGAGCGCGGCGTTGGCCCGACCCTCGCGTCCGGCTCGTCGTCTTGCGCTGTTGCCGTTGCCGCCCATCGCAGGGGCCTGACGGATCGGAAGGTCACGATTACCCTCGATGGCGGCGATATCCAGATCGACTGGCGCGAGGATGGCGTCTGGATGACAGGCCCGACCGCGCATGTCTTCTCGGGCACCTTCACCGATGCGTTCTTGGCGAGCCTCTAGATGGACCGCAAAGCCCCTCAGTTTTCCAACCACGGTTGCCGCCTGAACGCCTACGAGACCGAGGCCATGAAGGAGCTTGCGACAGCCGCAGGCCTCGGCGACGCGATCATCATCAACACCTGCGCTGTGACCGGCGAGGCTGTGCGCAAAGCCCGCCAAGACATCCGCAAGCGCGCGCGCGAAAACCCGAACGCGCGGATCATCGTCACGGGGTGCGCAGCCCAGACCGAGCCGGGAACCTTCGCCGCTATGCCCGAAGTCGCCCATGTTATCGGCAATACCGAGAAGATGCAGGCGGACACATGGGCGGGCCTCGCGCTGGGGGGCGAGCCTGTGCAGGTCGATGACATCATGTCTGTCACGGAAACCGCAGGCCACTTGATCGACGGCTTTGGCACGCGCAGCCGCGCCTATGTCCAGGTCCAGAACGGCTGCGATCATCGCTGCACGTTTTGCATCATCCCCTATGGGCGCGGCAATTCGCGGTCCGTGCCAGCGGGCGTTGTGGTCGAACAGATTAAGCGGCTGGTCGATAAGGGCTATAATGAGGTCGTTCTGACGGGCGTCGATCTGACCTCATGGGGCGCGGACCTGCCCGGAACCCCGCCTTTGGGCGATCTGGTGCGGCGCATCCTCAAGCTGGTGCCCGATCTGCCGCGCCTGCGGATCAGCTCCATCGACAGTATCGAGGTCGACGAGGCCTTGCTGGAGGCCATCGCGTCTGAGCCACGCTTGATGCCCCACCTGCATCTCAGCTTGCAGGCGGGCGACGATATGATCCTCAAGCGCATGAAACGCCGCCATCTGCGCGACGATGCGATCCGCTTTTGCGAGGATGCACGCAAGTTGCGTCCCGATATGACCTTCGGCGCAGACATTATTGCGGGCTTCCCGACGGAAACGGACGCGATGTTCGCAAACTCGCTCGACCTCATTGAGGCCTGCGATCTGACATGGCTGCACGTCTTCCCCTACTCGCCCCGCCAAGGCACGCCCGCCGCGAAGATGCCTGCTGTGCATGGCCCGACGATCAAGGACCGCGCGGCACAACTGCGCAAAGCTGGCGCTGCCCAAGTCCAAAAACACCTCGCCGCGCAAATCGGCCAAACCCATGACGTCTTGATGGAATCGCCCACCATGGGCCGCACCGCGCAATTTGCAGAAGTCACATTCGAGACGGGCCAACCCGAAGGCCAAATCGTCCGCACCCAGATCAAGGCCGCGACCGAGACTCAACTCCGCGCCTAACCCACTTTGCTTTCTTAAATATCCTCGCCGAAGGCACACCGCGCTATGCACCCCAACCCGATCTTTCGCGGAACTCAAGCCGAGCAGTCCCTTAATTTCGCCCGGCAACGCGGCTTCGGCACGCTGACCCTCAACGGACCCACGGACCCGCTGCTTGCCCATATCCCGTTCCTTATAAACGACGACGCGACCGAGCTTGAGTTGCATGTCATGCGCTCCAACCCGATCTGGCACGCGCTCGACGCCGACAAACCCGCGATCCTCGCTGTCACGGGCCCCGATGGGTATATCTCGCCTGATTGGTATGAGGTGCCAGATCAGGTGCCGACTTGGAACTACGTGGCGGTCCACTTGCACGGCACCCTCCGACGCGTCCCACACGCAGATCTCAGCGGTGTCCTCGACCGCCTTACGGAACATTTCGAGGCCCGCCTTGCGCCCAAAACCCCGTGGCATTCGTCCAAGATGTCGGACGGTGTGATGGATCGGATGATGCGCATGATCGTGCCGTGCCGCATGACGATCACCGATCTGCACAGCACCTGGAAGCTGAACCAGAATAAACCGGACGAAGTGCGCCTGCGCGCGAGCGCCCAAGTTCAAACGGGCACCGGGTCCGAGCTTGCAGCCCTTGCCGCGCTGATGCAGGCTCTGCCAAACCCAACGGAGTAGCCCCATGGATCTGCTGATTGCCCCTGCCTCGCCCTTCGTGCGCAAAGCCCGCGTTGCGGTGCGTGAACTGAACTTGATGGATGCTGTGACGGAGGTTGAGGTCACAGCCTCGCCCGTGCTTGAGGTCACTGAGGCGCTGATTGCGGCCAATCCGACCGGCAAAATCCCCGCTCTGACCCGCCCTGATGGTCCGGCCATCTATGACAGCCGCGTGATTACCCGGTTCTTGAACGCCCATGCCGCCGGAAGCCTCTACCCCGAAGCGCGCTTGTGGGAGGTTCTGACGCTTGAGGCCACCGCCGAAGCGATCATGGATGCGTCTGTATCAATGACCTACGAGGTGCGGTTCCGCGAGCCGGGTAAAGTCAGCGAAGACTGGGTCGAAGGCCAATGGCGCAAGGTTGCGCGCAGCCTTGTGGCGATAGAGGCGCGGTGGCTTAGCCATCTGTCAGGCCCGCTCGACATGGCCCAGATCGGACTTGCCTGCGCGCTCGGATATCTGGACTTGCGCCATGATGCGCGCGGTTGGCGCAATCTCGCGCCCAAACTGGCAGAGTGGGAGGCCGAGTTCGCCAAGCGCCCGTCAATGCAGGACACTGTCCCCACCTAATCCATCGGGCGATCCAACGCGGCATCCGGCCATTGCCACGAAACGCCCGTGCGGCGGCCCACCCGATCTCAGTAACGGCAGAGCAATTTGAAAGCTCGATCCGATTCCTTTTACGTGCTCGTCTTGCGGCGACGCCACACAAACAGCGGTCCGAACCACCCCAACGATCTGCAAACGCCGCGCCATCCGCAGTCGGAGAACGCGGATGAAATCGATCATTTTGCAGGTCCCTGCTTAAACGACACCGCCCTACCGCGAGGTTTTGCGCTAACGACACCGCACTTATTGCGGGGTGCGGCAATCCTGCGCGCGTTTGACCCCTCGACGCCCCCCCTCTCCCGCCTATAACAACACGCAATTGGTGTGCTGTGTTTTTCGCGCGCCCGTTCTTTTGTGACGCATCCGCTGGCATCTATGTTGGCCGCTGAGAAGGAGAGACCCTCGTGTCCCATGCAGAAGACCCAGAAGGCACTCGCCGCGACTTTCTGTATTTTGCCACTGCTGGTGCAGGGGCAGTTACTGCCGGTGCTGCTATCTGGCCATTGGTAAACCAAATGAACCCGTCCGCAGACGTGCAAGCCGCCTCCAGCCTTCGGGTTGATATCAGCTCTGTGCTGCCCGGCACGCAGTTGACGGTGCTGTTTCTAGGCAAGCCGGTGTTCATTCGCCGCCGCGTGCCAGGCGAAATCGAAGCCGCGCGTTCGGTCGACGTCTCTGAACTGATCGACCCGGTCGCTCGCAACCGGAATCTGGAAGGTGAAGTTCCTGCCACGGATGCAAACCGGACGATCCCAGATTTCGCTGGCGAAAACTCCGGTGAATGGTTGGTTCAGATCGGCGTCTGCACCCATTTGGGCTGTGTTCCAATTGGGGACGGCGCTGGCGATTTCGGGGGCTGGTTCTGTCCCTGCCACGGCTCTCACTACGATGCCGCTGGCCGGATCCGCAAAGGTCCAGCGCCTGAGAACCTGCCGATCCCGGCGGTTGAATTCGTTGATGAAACCACAATCCTGCTCGGCTAACGGAGGCAAACGAGAATGTCTGGAATTCCCCACGACCATTACGAGCCGAAGTCCGGCGCGGAGAAATGGCTCCATCGGCGACTGCCCATCGCAGGCCTGATGTATGACACCCTAATGATCCCCACACCCAAGAACCTCAATTGGATGTGGATCTGGGGCATTGTTCTGACCTTCTGCCTCGTCTTGCAGATCGTCACCGGTATCGTTCTGGCGATGCACTATACACCGCATGTCGACTTGGCCTTCGCGTCGGTCGAGCACATCATGCGCAACGTCAATGGCGGCCATATGCTGCGCTACATGCACCAGAACGGCGCATCGCTGTTCTTCGTTGCTGTCTACGCGCATATCTTCCGGGGTCTTTACTATGGCTCCTACAAGTCACCGCGCGAGATCACATGGATCATCGGCATCCTCATCTTCGTTCTAATGATGGGCACCGCATTCATGGGCTACGTGCTTCCATGGGGCCAGATGTCCTTCTGGGGCGCGACCGTGATCACCGGCCTGTTTGGTGCGATCCCGTTCATCGGTGAAGGCTTGCAAACTTGGTTGCTGGGCGGACCAGCCGTGGACAATGCCACGCTCAACCGCTTCTTCAGCCTGCACTACTTGCTGCCATTTGTGATTGCTGCGCTTGTCGCGGTTCACATCTGGGCCTTCCACACCACGGGCAATAACAACCCGACCGGTGTTGAAGTGCGCCGCACCTCCAAAGAAGAAGCCGAGCGCGACACACTGCCGTTCTGGCCCTACTTCGTGATGAAGGACCTGTTCGCACTGGGCCTGATCATGGTGGTGTTCTTCGCCATTGTGGGCTTCATGCCAAACTACTTGGGCCACCCCGATAACTATCTCGAGGCGAACCCGCTCGTGACCCCTGCGCACATCGTTCCAGAATGGTACTTCTTGCCGTTCTACGCGATCTTGCGGGCCTTTGATGACACCGTTTGGGTCGTTCAGTTGGCCAGCTTCATTACAGGCGGCATCGTCGACGCGAAGTTCTTCGGCGTGATCGCGATGTTTGGTGCAATCGTCGTGATGGCGCTGACACCATGGCTCGACACGTCGTCGGTCCGCTCGGGCAAGTATCGCCCGATGTTCAAGTGGTGGTTCTGGATCTTGGTTGTGGACTTCTTTGTTTTGACTTGGGTCGGCGCAATGCCAGCTGAAGGCATCTATCCCTACATCGCGCTTGTCGCTTCGGCCTACTGGTTTGGCTACTTCCTGATCATCCTTCCGCTTTTGGGTGTGATCGAGAAGCCGCTGCCACAGCCGGCAACCATCGAAGACGATTTTCAATCGCACTACGGCAAGGCTGACGCCTCCGGGTCGGCCCCTGCGGCCAACCCCGCCGAGTGAACCGAGAGGACGAGATTAAGATGTTTAAGAAACTCGCACTCACCGCCGCATTGGCTCTGTCGCTGTCTGGCGGCGCGGTCCATGCGGCTGGCGGGGCCGGTCATGTCGACGACTACGCCTTCCCGTTTGAAGGCCCGTTCGGCACGTATGACACGGCTCAGCTGCAACGCGGTTTGCAGGTCTACACAGAGGTCTGTGCAGCCTGTCACGGCCTGAAATTCGTGCCAATTCGGACCCTCAGCGACAAGGGTGGCCCGGAAATTCCCGAGGATCAGGTCCGCGCCTATGCCGCATTCTATGAGGTTTACGACGCCGATCTAGACGATTGGCGTCCACGCACCGAGAATGACTTCTTCCCAGAGTCCGGTTTGGAAAACGCGCCTGACCTGTCGCTTATGGCGAAGGCACGGGCTGGCTTCCACGGCCCATACGGCAGTGGTATCAACCAGTTGTTCAAAGGCATGGGCGGCGCGGAATACATCGCATCCCTGCTGGCTGGCTACACCGGCGAAGAAAAAGAAGAAGCGGGCACCATCCTATACGAAAACAAGACGTTCCCGGGTGGCTGGATTGCCATGGCACCGCCACTTTGGGGCGATGATGTGGAATATGTGGACGGTGCCTCGACCGATCTGGAAGCCGTGGCCCAAGACGTCTCCGCCTTCCTGATGTGGACCGCCGAGCCAAAGCTGAACCACCGCAAGCAGACCGGCTTCATAGCCGTGTTCTTCCTGTCGATCCTGACGGTTCTTCTGTATCTGACCAACAAGCGCATCTGGGCGCCGGTCAAGGCACGAGCCAAGCGTGAAGCGGCAGAGTAAACCTCTCGCATAGCACATGAAAAACGCGCCTTTCGGGGCGCGTTTTTTTATGTCCCGAGATAGGCGCGCAAAGCGTCTGGCGGATCAGCGAACAACGCCTTCGTCGGCACAGGCGCCCGCGCGATACCATCCGCCACAAACACCGTCTGATCCGCAAAGCGCAGCGCATCCTCGGGGTCATGCGTGACCATTAGAACCGTCGCCCCCGCAGCACCCGCCATCTCAGAGACCAGCGCCAACATCTCTTGCCGCAAGCCCGGCCCAAGCGCAGAGAACGGCTCGTCCAGCAACCAAACTGCGCGGTCTCGCACCATCGCCCTTGCCAAGGCAACACGACTTTGCTGCCCGCCCGACAGATCAGCAGGCTTGCGCGCGCCAAACCCGTCAAGGCCAACACGGTCGAGCACCCTTGCAATCCGCGCGCTCTGTTCCGCGTTCAATTTCAACGACGGCGCAATCCCCAAACCGACATTCTCCGCAGCCGTCAGATGCCCGAACAGATTGTGGTCCTGAAACAGCATCGTCACCGGACGCGCCGCGGGCTCAAGCGCGTTCAGCACCCCGGTTTCCCAGAAAATCTGCCCCTTAGCGACGGGCAAAAACCCCGCAATCGCCGACAGCAACGTGGACTTGCCCGCGCCCGATCCGCCCAGCAACGCCACTTTCGCACCGCGCTCGATGCTCCAATCCGCCGACAGCGCGAAGCTGCCTTGCTGTAAGGCCACGCCTTCAAATCGCAGCATTCAGCCGCCCCCCTCGATCAAACAGCCAGAACACCGACAGCGTCAGCGCCATCAAGACAAGCGCAGCTCCTGCCGCCGCATCCATCTGGTAGCTGCCCATCAACTGATAAATCGCCAATGGCAACGTGCCCCGCGACGGATCCGCAAACAGCGCAATCACGCCCAAATCGCCCATCGACAACGCCGCCGTCAGCCCCGCGCCAAACCCCAATGGGCGGCGCAGGCGCGGCAACACCACCAGCCGCACCCAATCCGTGCGCCCCATGCCCAGCGACACCGCGAGGCGTCCATGATGCATCTCGATCTGGCGCAATTCCGGCACCAAGGCGCGCAACACAAACGGCAGGCTCATCACCGCGTTCACCAAGGCGGTTAACGGCAAGACAACACTGGCCGGATCAACCCAAGGACGCAGCACGATGAACGCGCCGAGGCCCAGCACCAAAGGCGATACCGCAATCGGCAAGGCGGCGGCAAAATGCACCCACCGCGCGTCACTGCGCGCTAGGGTCGTGGCCAAGGGCAAGGCCATCACCAGCAACACGAGCACCGACAGCATGGCCACGCCGAGCGACCGCAGAGCAGATGTCCAAACGAGGTTCGGCAACGCCATCACATGCGGCAGACCTTGGAGGAAAATCATCAAGATCGGGAACAACAGAAAGCTGACGCCAAGCGCGATGACCGCGATGTCTTGCACCCGCAACCAAATCCCTCCGCCCCGAAACTGCGGTTGCGCCCGATCAAGGCCGCCAAAGCCCACCTCCGCGACGGGCACGGCGCGCAACGCCAGCACGGCCACGACGCATATCAGCACCTGAACGCCCCCCAACATCGCTGCGCGGGCGAGGTCGAAATCAAACCGAAACGCCTGATAGATCGCCAACTCCAACGTCGTCGCGCGCGGACCGCCCCCCATGGTCAACGCGACGGCGAAGGAGGTCGAGCAGATCAGGAAGATCACCAAAAACGCGCCGGGCAACACCGCGCGCAAGACCGGACGCTCTAAGTGACGCGCAACCTCCGATGGTCCAAATCCCAACGATTGGCCAAGGCGAATTTGCTCCGCCGGGATCGCCAGCCAGCCCTGCAAGATTAGTCGCGTTGCCAGCGGTAAGTTAAAGAACACATGGGCGAGGACGACACCTTGAAGGCCGTAAATCTCGATCGGGGGCAGACCCACCGCGACGAGGCCTTGGGACAGCACGCCATTACGTCCGAACACCGCGAGGATGCCGATTACCGCGACCAGCACGGGCAGCAGGAACGGCGCGCCCAGCAACGTGATCGCCAAACCGCGCAGCGGAAACCGCCGTCGCATCAAGGCGCGCGCCAAGGGGATCGCCAAGCCGACGGAGATGACCGCCGACAACACCGCCTGCCAGACAGTAAACCTAAGCGCCGCCCAGTCAGACGGGCCAAAGCGCGGCACCTCGGCCCCGACACTGGCGACCGCGACAAGCGAGCCGAGAATGAGAACAAGCAGGGCCGCAGCAACGCCCCTGCCCGCGCCAATAAGGCTTAGCGGCTGAGCGCTGTCAGCCATTCGTCCAGCGCCGCATCACGCACCGCAGCAGCCTCCTCAGGTGATTTCAACAGCGCAATCTCTGGCTGAATCAAGGTCTCAAACCCCTCAGGCAAACCGCCTTCAGGCACGACCGCTGGATACATCCAGTTCGTCGTTGGGATCACCGACTGGAACCCGTCGGTCAGCATGAACGCGAGGAACTGCTGGGCCAATTCAGGCTCATCAGACCCGGCCAAACGCGCGGCAACCTCGACCTGCATATAGTGCCCCTCAGAGAATGCAGCGGCTGTTTTGCTGGCGTCTTCTTCCGCGATCAGGTGGTAGGCGGGCGATGTTGTGTAGCTCAGCACCATCTGCGCTTCGCCCTCTAGGAACAGGCCATAAGCCTCGGACCAACCCGGCGTGACGGTCAGCACATGGGGTGCCAAACCTTCCCAAATCTCCGCCGAGCGGTCGCCGTAGGCCGCTTTCACCCACATCAACAGACCAAGGCCGGGGGTGGACGAGCGCGGGTCCTGGATCACGATCTTCACGTCATCCGGCAACGCGATCAGCTCTTCAAAGCTGGTGGGCGCGTTTTCCATGTCGACGTTATGAACGAAGGCGAAGTAACCCCAATCGAACGGCAGGAACGTATCGTCCTCCCACGCAATCGGTAGGTCCAGCGCTGGGACTTCAAGCCCATGCGGTGCGACCAATCCGGCCTCCCGTGCGCGCACGATCAGGTTGGTGTCGAGGCCGAGCACAACATCCGCGTCACTCCGCGCCCCTTCAAGCTGCAAGCGCGCCAGCAAAGCCGCGCCGTCGCCCGCGCCAACCAGTTGCAGGTCGCATCCGCAAACCGCCTCGAAGGCGGCCTCCACACCGGGACCGGGCCCCCAATCGGACACGAAGCTGTCGTAAGTATAGACTGTAAGAACTGGGGTATCCGCTTCGGCAGCGCTTGCCAAAGTCAGAAGTCCCGCAGCGATGAGGGATGTTTTCATCCTATCCTCCATAGCGACGAGCGAAGTGAAGCCGAGAGGATCTCGTAACCTTCCCTCCGCCGGTCTTAACCGGTTCAGGTTCAATGGGTTCGCACATGCATCTCAGCCCGATCAGGGCACCCCAAGGTAGGGGCAATCTAGGATGAAGCGTCAAAGGTGCGCAAGCAGAAAGCCAATTGGTTTAACGTTAAACTACTTTCTGGACCTACCACGCCCCCTTGGCACCACCGCCGCACCGCGCTAATTGCCTTAGCGAAAGAAAGGCTTGCCTCATGTCGTTCAATACCTTCGGTCACCTGTTCCGCGTCACCACTTGGGGCGAAAGCCACGGGCCTGCTTTGGGGGCAACGGTCGATGGCTGCCCTCCAGGTGTGCCGATCAGCGCCGAGGCGATCCAACACTGGCTCGACAAGCGCAAACCCGGTCAGAATAAATACACCACCCAGCGGCGCGAGGCTGACGAGGTCGAGATCCTGTCCGGCGTCTATGAAGGCGTCAGCACTGGCACGCCGATCCAGTTGATGATCCGCAACACCGATCAGCGGTCCAAGGATTACGGCGATATCGTCGAGAAGTTTCGCCCCGGACATGCCGACATCACCTATTGGCAAAAATACGGGGTGCGCGATCCACGGGGCGGCGGCAGGTCTTCGGCCCGTGAAACCGCTGCCCGTGTGGCCGCTGGGGGTGTTGCGCGCGCGGCGTTGAATACACTCGCGCCCGGCATCCAACTGACCGGCTATATGGTGCAGATGGGGCCGCGCCAGATCGACCGCAGCCGCTTTGACTGGGCCCAGATCGAGGCCAATCCATTCTGGACGCCTGACGCGACGGCGGCTGAGGACTGGGCAACCTACCTAGACGCCCTGCGCAAATCCGGCGAATCCGTCGGCGCGGTTGTCGAAGTCACCGCACGCGGGGTGCCCGCAGGCCTTGGCGCGCCGATCTATGGCAAGCTGGACACGGATCTGGCCGCCGCGATGATGAGCATCAATGCCGTCAAAGGCGTCGAAATCGGCGATGGGATGACAAGCGCCACGCTGACCGGGACCGAGAACGCCGACGAGATCGCCATGGGACCGAACGGTCCGGTCTATAACTCCAACCATGCAGGCGGCATCCTTGGCGGGATTTCCACAGGGCAGGACGTCGTGGTACGCTTTGCGGTCAAGCCGACAAGTTCCATCCTCAGCCCCCGCAAGACGATCACCAAAGCAGGCGAGGCGACCGAGATCATAACCAAGGGCCGTCATGATCCGTGCGTCGGCATCCGTGCGGTTCCTGTGGGCGAGGCGATGATGGCCTGCGTGCTGCTTGATCACTTGCTGCTGGATCGTGGGCAGACTGGCGAAGGGCTGCGCGGCCATATCGGTTCAGCCTAGACGCAAGAATTTCGCATAAATTGACCATATTCGCGCCAGAATCTTCGGGCTTGGTGGTGCATGGGGGCGTGTCTTAAAGGACTCGCTGTGAAATTCTGCGATCTGATACATACATTCTGGGCCAACGAGGCAGGTGCCGTCACCGTCGATTGGACAGTGCTGACAGCGGCTGCCGTCGGGCTTGGGATGGCTGGGTCTGCGGCTGTGCTCGTTGGCACAACAGATCTGTCTTACGAGATCGCAAATCAAACCTCCGGTCAGTCCATTTCCACGAGTTTCAACAACAATTTCAAGAATCTCAGCTTCTTCGATAACTTCGAGAACGGCCTTGCCGAAGGATGGAGCGTCGGCACAACCGATGATGAGAACCTCCATTTCGGCGGCATCCTCGGACGGTTTGGTGGCACAGGCGGTGGCCAGATGGTCCATAAGACCTATGACCTTAGCGGTGATGCAGGCTTTGCCGTGCTGGAATTTGATCTGCACGCCATCGACAGTTGGGATCTGGAAGACCTGAAAATCTTCCTCAATGATGACGTCGCCAGCCAGCGCAGCTTCTCTACCCATGCTGGCCACGCCGATTTGCAGCGCGCGGTCAGCACCGATGACCCCAATATCAAGGTGACCTACACAACGCCCAGCGGTGCCGAATACGGCTACTGGGAGCGCGGCGATATCTCGACCCATGACGAAACCGTCTCCGTGCGCATCGAAGTGATCGACCCGGGCACCAGTATCAAGCTGGGGTTTGGATCGACGCTCAACCAAGGCGTCGATGACGAAAGCTGGGCCGTCGACAATGTGCGCGTCACCTCCACCAATGATCTGAGTAGTGTTTAGGAAAAGTTCCATGTGTATCAAGAAATTTGCGGCAGACGAATCCGGTGCCGTCACCGTTGATTGGACCGTCATGACCGCTGCAATCGCAGGCCTTGGCATCGCCACCTACGGTGTCGTGTCCGGCGGCGTTGGTGATCTGTCGCGCGATGTCGGCAACCATCTGAGTGGCTACGAGATCTACGATGGGTTCGGATCCGTCATGTCGTTTGACAATTTCGCAAATGGTCTTGCGGGCTGGAACGTGGTCGGCACGGCCTATGATGACCCGGAAATCGACGGCGGGTCCGGCGTGTTCCTGCTCGATCAGGGGCTCTTTATCGAGCGCAGTTTCGAGCTGGACCCGCACCGAAAATACGCCATTGTCGAAATGGAAATTCAAACCATCGGCAAGTTTGAGCCCCGCGAAGTGCTCAACATGCTCGTGGATGGCCAAACCGTTGACAGCACCAGCCTTGTAGGCGGCAACATCAACAATGTCGGCGGCGATGGTGGGGCCAGCGTGACCTATACCTTCAATGGGACGACAATGTCCTCGGACGACGTTGTCGCCGCGCGGCTTGCCCAATACGCGGATGATCCAGATGACAGGAGATCTAGCAATCTAGACCGCGTCAACAGCTACACCATGCGTATGGTCGTCGAAAATCCCGGCGCGCAGGTCGATATCGACCTCGGTGTCAGCGGCACAGGCCGCATTCTGGCCGACGTCCCCGGCGAAGGCGTATCGATCGGATCGGTGCGCGTGATCTCGACCGACACGCCCTAGAGGCCTATGCGGTCGCGGCACCTAAAGCGGTATCCATCAACTGCTTGATCTGCACGCGACCCGTGCCAGCAACAATGCGACCCAACTCGGCATCACCTTTCAGCACCACAAGTGTGGACCGACGCGGGATCGCCAGACGCTGAGTGATCTCGGCGCGGCGGTGGTCGTCCCAATCGACGCGAATGAAGGCGATATTGGCAACATAGTCCGGGTTTTCGGTCTGCAGTGCTCGGATAACGCGCTCTTGGGCGGCACAGGTCGAACACCAAGTTGCTGCGAAGTCTAGAAACACGGTTTTTCCCGCAGCAAGCTCGGCGTCCACCAAACCGGGGGTGTAATCCACCATTTGTGCGGCAGAGGCAGGCAAGGCAAACGCAGCCGATGCGGCGGCAGACAGGGCAAGGAAGTGACGACGATCCATGAGGGAAGTCCTTTCAGGGGTCAGAGAGAAACAGAAAAATCGATCAGCCAAGCGGGAAGGTTTTGCACCGCCCACGCCTCGGCCATGTGATGCACACCGAGCAACAGCGCGATGCCGACGCTTACAAAGAGCACTCCCATAATGGGCCGCGCCTTGGCCGCAAGCACCCGCATCGCAGCCTGACGCTTCATGATTGCAGCGCGCGCGCCGTAGCCCAGCGCCAGAATAATCGTGGACACGCCCAGCGCAAAACTCAGCATAATCGCTGCGGCCCACAGCAGGCTCTCGCCTTGCCAAGCCAGCGCAATCGCGCCGCCAAGCGTCGGTCCAATGCAGGGCGACCAGACAGCACCCAGCAACATACCGCCCAAGAACTGCCCTTGCAGACCTGTCTGGTCGACCTTGTCCAGTCCACCATCCGCGCGGCTGGCAAATCCGGCAGTTGCAGTGGCGAAGCCTGCGTTCAGGCGCGGCACCAACATCACCAGGCCAAACAGGATCATAACAATGGCAGCCGCCTGACTGATCATCTCCTGATCCAAGCCAAACGAACGTCCAACTGTGGCAATCCCGATCCCGAGGGCGACGAATGCGAGGCTCATCCCGCCCGCCAAGGCAACAGGTCCAAGCCGATGAGACTGCACAGCGCTCGCCAATACAATCGGCAGAACCGGCAAAACGCAGGGGTTGATCAGGGTCAAAAGCCCGGCGGCGTATCCAAGAATTAAATCCATGGACCTCATAAGCCCAAACGAAGGGCATCTGTCACCTCACGTCGGTGTCACCTCACGCAAGCGTCAAGCGCCTGTAACAGATTTTGTGCGCGCCCGAGACAGCTGCACGGCAAGGATCCCGAGCGTGATGATGGTCACGCCAAGCAGATCGAGTATCCCCAAAGCCTCGCCCAGCAAAGCCGCCGCAATCGCCACCCCGAAGAATGGATTGAGGAAATGGAAGGTCGCAGCCCGCGTCGCCCCAATCCGCTCGACCAAGGCGAACCATATCCATGTCGCAAGCAACCCCGGCACAATCGTAGTGTAGGCAAAGGCCGCCAGCAGCGTCCAAGAATAGCGCACGTCCCACGTTTCAAACACCAGACCGGCGACCAGCAAAGCTGCCCCGCCAACCCACATCTGATAGCCCACGACCATCAACAGATTGCCGCCCGAGGATGCGCCGCGCACGCTAAGCGTTGCCACGGCAAGTGCAACAACACCAATCACGCAGATGCCGACGCCGAACAGATCAACGCCCGCATTCAGCCGCGTGCCCATAATCAAGGCCGCGCCCGCAAAGCCTGCGATCATTCCGGCCACTGCCAAGGCAGGCAGCTTTTCGCGCAGAAATGCCCAGCTGGCAAACGCCACCATCAAGGGCATGGTCGAAGCGATGATCGCGGCCAAAGATGCCTCAATCGTCTGCATCGCAATGAAGAACAGCCCCAGATAAAGCGCGTTCTGGCACAACCCAAAGACAAACGTGCCGCGCAGTTGGGCGCGGTTCAGCGCAAAGCTTTGCCCCATCCACGCGGCAATCCCAACCGCTAGGCCGCCTGAGATAAAGAACCGCAAAGCCAGCGTCAGCATTGGCGGGGCGTCGGCCACGATGATGCGCGCCGAGGTAAAGGCCGAAGACCACATCAGGGCAAATAGAAGCCCCATGACAATCGCGCGCGGATCCATTCCGTCCCTCCAAGCAAAAGGGCCGCACGTGGCGGCCCCTTATTCAATCAGCTTCAAACCCGAAGGCCTAACTGTTCACGCTGTCTTTCAGCGCTTTTGCAACGGTCATCTTCACAACCTTGTCTGCATCTTTCTTGATCTGCTCGCCAGTGGCCGGGTTGCGGACCATGCGCTCAGGCCGCTCGCGGCAGTAGACTTTACCGATACCGGGCAAGGTCACAGCACCACCACCGGACACTTCCGAGGTGATCACAGCGGTTAATGCATCGAGTGCGGCACTTGCGGTTTTACGATCCATGTCGCCCTGCTCTGCAACAGCAGCGATCAATTGCGTCTTTGTAAGTGGCTTCTGAGCCATCTGGAAACTCCCTGTCCTTCTTGGCGCGTTCTTTGCGCGTCAACTGTGTGTGCGACAGATAAACAGGGGAATTCCCCCTCCGTCTAGCGCTAAAAGTCAAAAAACTTGAGCAAATCGTTAGTTTATGTCGCAGCTCATAGGAATGCGGTCTCTTCGAAGCTGCGCAACTTACGTGAATGGATGCGCTCAAGCGGCATTTCGCGGATCGTCTCCATTGCTTTAATCCCGATCAGCAGATGCCGCGCGACTTGGGTTTTGTAGAAATCCGACGCCATACCGGGCAGCTTCAACTCGCCATGCAGCGGCTTGTCGGAGACGCATAGAAGTGTGCCGTATGGCACCCGGAAGCGGAAACCATTGGCGGCAATCGTCGCAGATTCCATATCGAGCGCGACTGCCCGCGATTGGCTCAGCCGCCGCACCGGACCACTTTGATCGCGCAGCTCCCAGTTGCGATTGTCCAGCGTCGCCACGGTCCCCGTGCGCATGATCCGTTTCAGATCGAATCCTTCCAACTCGGACACCTCGGCAACAGCCTTCTCAAGTGCGACCTGGATCTCGGCCAAAGGCGGGATCGGCACCCATACGGGCAGATCATCATCCAGCACTTTGTCCTCGCGCAGATACGCGTGGGCCAGCACATAATCGCCAAGGCTTTGGCTGTTTCGCAGGCCCGCACAATGACCGACCATCAACCACGCATGAGGGCGCAGCACAGCAATATGGTCCGTCGCTGTCTTCGCGTTCGACGGACCAACGCCAATATTAACAAGGGTAATCCCAGCCTGCCCAGCGCGGGTCAGGTGATAGGTCGGCATTTGCGGTTGCTTGGCAAGCAGCGGAATATCCGCCTCAGGATCGGTGATGACGATATTGCCGGGGGCAACAAGGCTGTCATAGCCGCTATTTGGATCAGCCAAAGCGGCCCGAGCGAAGGCCACAAACTCTTCCATATAGAACTGGTAGTTGGTGAACAGAATGTGGTTCTGGAAATGCTCGGCGGCGGTTGCGGTATAATGCTGCAATCGCGCCAGCGAGTAGTCGATCCGTTGTGCGGTAAACGGTGCCAGCGGTCCTGATCCATCTTCGTGCTTGAAGCCGTAACCATTGACGATGTCGTCATTCGTCGTCGCCAGATCCGGCACGTCGAACACATCGCGCAACGGGAAGGTCAGCGCGCCGTCATGCGGCACAGAACCACCCTCTCCGGTCATCGCAAAGTGCAGCGGGATCGGGGTGTCCGACAGGCCGATCTCAACGAACGTGCCGTGATTCTTCGTAATCAGGCCGATCTGCTGCGTCAGATAGTTTTCGAACAGATCAGGGCGCGTGACGTTGGTGGAATACACCCCCGGCTCGGCGACATGGCCAAAACTCAAACGGTTATCGATCTGCGCGAAGCTCGTCGTGGTCAGGCGGATCTCGGGATAAAAGGCGCGGTAGCGGCAATCAGGGCGCGCACCGCCGACAACCTCAGCAAAGCGGTCCCGCAGATAGCTGGTGCTCGCCTCATACAGGCGCACCAGTTCAGCCACGGCGGCCTTAGGGTCGGTAAATCGTTTCGGCTCGCCCAACTCAGGGGCAGAAATCGGTGTGAAAGTCACGGTCGGTCAGTCTTTCTCAAAAAGGTCGGTCAGGGCAAACTTGGTGACATCCACCAGCCCCAGATCGGATATGCGCAGCTCGGGGATTACCACGAGCGCGAGCAGCGAATGCTGCATGTAAGCGTTGTTCAAAGTGCAACCGCAGGCAGCCATTGCGGCCACCATCTCATCGGCTTTCGCGGCCATCTCAGCCGCAGGTCTGTCAGACATCAGGCCCGCAATCGGCAACTCGACCAGCGCCAGTTCCTCGCCGTCTTTCCAGACGGTGACGCCGCCACCAACCTCGCCCAGCCGGTTCGCAGCCGCCGCCATCAACAAGCGGTCTGTGCCGACGACAATCATATGGTGGCTGTCATGGGCTACGGTGGAGGCAATCGCCATATTCCCCGCGTAGCCGAAGCCAGACACGAACCCATTAACCACGCCGCCAGTGCCGCGATGCCGCTCGACCAGGGCAATCTGGCACACGCCATCCTCGCCCTCAACAAGGCCCTCGCGCACGGGCAAATCTGCCGTTAGCGCTTTGGTGGGTGCTTGGTTCTCGACCACACCGATAACCTTGGCTTTAACGCGGTTCGCCCCTTTGGGCGCTGCAATCTCAAAATCATGCAGGTTCAGAATTTTGCCGAGGTTCACCGTGCCGCGCACGTCATCCGGCCAATCCAGATGCGGACACGCAACCTCAATCACCTTGTCGCGCGCCACGGTCACACCGCGCGCAATGACATGCTCAATCGGCAAGTCGGTCAGCGAGGAGGTCAGGATCACATCCGCCCGACGCCCCGGCGCGATGGAGCCGATTTCGCGCTCAAGCCCAAAGTGCGTCGCGGTATTGATACTCGCCATCTGAAGCGCAATCAGCGGATCACAGCCACAGGCAATCGCGTGGCGCACAACCCGGTCCATATGCCCGTCATGCACCAAAGTCCCCGAGTGGCTATCATCGGTGCACAGGATAAAGTTACGCGGATCGATACCCTTTTCCGTGATCGCCGTAATCTGCGTTGCCACATCATACCAAGCAGAGCCGAGCCGCAGCATCGACCGCATCCCTTGCCGGACGCGCGCAATCGCATCGGCCTCGCAAGTGCCCTCGTGATCATCGGCAGGACCGCCCGCGACATAGGCATGAAACGGCGCGCCGAGGTCAGGCGAGGCATAGTGCCCGCCAACCGTTTTGCCAGCGCGCTGGGTCGCCGCAATCTCAGCCAGCATCTTGGGGTCCGCGTTCGCAACACCCGGAAAGTTCATCATCTCGCCGAGACCAATGATGCCCGGCCAAGCCATTGCTTCAACCACATCTTCGGGCGTAATCTCCCATCCCGTTGTCTCAAGTCCGGGGGCAGAAGGCGCACAGCTCGGCATCTGAGTGTAGATGTTCACGGGCTGCATGAGCGCTTCGTCATGCATCAAGCGCACGCCGCGCAGGCCGAGCACATTGGCGATCTCATGCGGGTCGGTGAACATCGTTGTCGTGCCATGCGGGATCACGGCGGCGGCAAATTCGGCGGGCGTCAACATACCGCTCTCGATATGCATATGCCCATCGACAAGGCCGGGGATCAGGTAGCACCCTTTGGCGTCAATGACCTCAGTGCCCTCGCCAATGCAATGCGAGGCATCCGGGCCGACATAGGCAAAGCGCCCGCGCACAATCGCCACCTGCCAGCCGTCCAGCACTTCGCGCGACTGCACATTCACAAGCTTGCCGCCGACGATCACACGATCAGCGGGCGCGCGCCCAGCAGCCACCGCGATCAAATCAGCGGCAACGTCGGACCATTCGGGAAATTTATTGGGGTGTTCCATGTTCCAATTGTCAGAATTGCGGGGTCGGGCGCAAGGGGGTGCTCATGAAAAAGGCGGCGACCCAGCAGTCCCCGCCCTTCTGACGTTGCGTAGTAAGTGTGCGCTACATCTCGATCATCTCGGCCACTTCAACGCTGCCGGAGCCGTCGCCGACCATCGGGCAGCCCTTGGCCATCTCGCAGGCCGCAGCTTGATCTGCCGCTTCAACAATCGTCAGGCCGGAAACCGGGTTGGCACCGCCATCGCCGACAACACCAGCTGCACTCACCGTCATCGACATGCCTGCGGGACCGCCACCATCGACGACAGCGGCACCCATATCGCCATACCACGCGTTCCACTGCGCCATGGCCTTCTTGCCCTCTTCCGGGTCCGAAGGCGCGCCGCCTCCGTGATAGATAAACATAAATTTTGGCATTCTCTCTCTCCCTCTGTGGTCAATCTTCGAACATCGCTTCGAGTTTTTTCAACGACGAGGTCCAACCCATCGTGTGGTTCTGCGCTGTCTCGGCATTGGGCAGATCAACATGGCTGAGCGTCATATCCGTCCCGCCATTCTGCGCAGGTACAAGCCGTATCGTGACATGGCTTTCGACGCCGCGCGCGTCGGTCTCGTCGTGCCAAGCCCATGTGAATCCTACCGAATTGGGCGCATCCACATGTGTCACCTGACCCGAAACCTTGTATCGCTGCCCCTCGCCGTTCACCATCACCGACCACCAAGCGCCGGTTCGATCAAACGCCAAGTCATGCTCGGGCGTATGCATCCCCTCAGGGCCCCACCATTTAAGCAAGTGCTCGGTTTTGCTGACGAAAGCGAAAACCTTCTCGGGGGGCGCTGGGAAGTGCCGCTCTAGCGTTACGGTTGTCATGTCTCATCCTCCTCCAAGGCGCGCGCCAAGCGATCAAGGCTACCGCCCCAGAACGCTTTGTGATCCAGCGTCCAGGCGCTGATCTGCGCCACCGCGTCTGGGGCGATTGCGTAGATGCGCTTGGTGCCTTCAACCTTCTGCGTCACCACACCCGCCGCGCGCAGCACCTTCAGATGGCGCGAGATTGCAGGCGCCGAAATCTGCGCCACATCTTGCAACGCGCCCGCAGGGGCTGGGCCAGCACGCAACAAACGCTCGGCAATCGCGAATCGGACGGGATCGCCCAAGGCGGCAAAGGTTTGAACAAGATCGGGCATCAATAGCTTTCTGATTCTGTTAATTAACATATCTGTTAATTTTATTCCTGCAAGCCTCATGTCGCCAACAGACTTGCGCCCCCCTCCCAGAATGGCACAGTCAGCCCCATGGATTACGACAAGATCGACGCAGACGGTTTCGGGCGCAGCCTCACGGGGATTGGCCTGAACCTGCTGGTGCGCGATGTCAGCGCCGAGGTTGCGTTTCTGCGCGAGGTTTTCGGTTTCTCCGCCCACCAGCCCACCGCCGATTTTGCGATCATGCGCCTTGGCGAGACCGTGCTGCAACTCCACAGCGACGGAACCTATCACGCCAATCCGTTGCTGAACCTGCTGCCGGAAAACCCGCCGCGCGGCGCAGGCATCGAGATCCGCCTTTACGACGCCGATCCAGATCAAGCCACTGCCAAAGCAACAGCGCGCGACGACATGATCCTGCAACCGCCCACCGACAAACCCCACGGCCTGCGCGAAGCTTATATCCTGTGCGAGAACGGCTACGCATGGGTGCCCTCGCGCCCCAAAGACAAGGACTAACCGTCATGAGTGTCACAAACCTGCGCCCTAATCTTGAGCACTGGGCCGAACGCGTCGATCTCGCCGCCGCCTTCCGCTGGACCTACCGTTTGAACATGCACGAAGCGGTGGCGAACCATTTCAGTCTGTCGATCAGTGATGATGGCACGCGGTTTCTGGTGAACCCCAACAAGGTGCATTTCGCGCGCGTGAAAGCGTCGGATATGATCGTGGTCGACGCCAATGATCCCAGCACGCTGGAGGGGCCAAATGCGCCAGACCCAACCGCTTGGGGGCTGCACGGATCGCTCCACCGCAACGTGCCCCATGCGCGCTGCGCCATGCACGTCCATTCGATTTATGCCACGATCCTTGCCTGCCTCAAGGACGCCGAGCTGCCCGCGTTCGACCAAAACTCCGCGACCTTCTACAAGCGCCAGATCATCGACCAAGATTACGGCGGTCTCGCGTTCGAAGATGAAGGCACCCGCTGTGCCGCGATGTTCAAGGACCCGCGCAAGAAGGTGATGATCATGGGCAGCCACGGGGTGCTCGTCATCGGCGACAGCGTGGCCGATACCTTCGACCGCCTCTATTATTTCGAGCGCGCAGCCGAGACCTACATCCGCGCGCTGCAAACCGGACTGCCACTGAACTACCTCAGTGACGAGATCGCCGAGCGGACGGCGAGCCAACTTGAGGCCTACCCAAACACGTCAGATCGCCACCTCGCCGAGCTGAAACTGATCCTCGACAGCGAGGGCGATCCTTACGCCACTTAACCTCGGGCCTTCAGGGTTCCAAAATACTCGTTGCGCACCCAAGCGACCCGCTCCATCTTCCGCATATGAGCAACACACTCCTCTCCTTCGGCCACGGCTACTCGGCGCGCGCGCTTGCCAAGCGGCTGCCGGATTGGCGCATTATTGGCACCACGCGCAGCGCGGAAAAGGCCGAAGCTTTGCGCGCGGATGGCACAGACGCACTGATCTGGCCCGGCGATGATCCGACCGAGGCCTTGCAAACTGCCACCCATATTCTGCTGTCCATCGCACCGGAGGAGGCTGGCGATCCGGTCTTCGTCGCCCATGCCGACGCCATCGAGGACGCGCCAAACCTGCAATGGATCGGCTACCTATCAACCACGGGCGTCTACGGCGACCATGCGGGCGGCTGGGTTAACGAGGACACGCTGCTGACCCCCTCCACCAAGCGCGGCCTAATGCGTGTGAAGGCCGAAGCACAGTGGCAAAGCCTTGATCTGCCGCTGCATATCTTTCGCCTTGCAGGCATCTACGGCCCAGGTCGCGGCCCGTTTTCCAAGGTTCGCAACGGCACGGCGCGGCGCATCATCAAAAAGGGTCAGGTGTTCAGCCGCACCCATGTCGATGATATTGCCCAAGTGTTGACCGCCAGTATCGCCCAGCCCAATCCCGGCACGATCTACAATGTCTGCGACGATGATCCCGCGCCGCCCCAAGACGTGATCGCCTATGCTGCCGAATTGCTGGGCCTGCCCGTGCCCCCGGATATCGCGTTCGAGTCCGCCGATTTCACCCCGATGGCCCGCAGTTTTTATGCTGAATCCAAGCGCGTGCGAAACGACCGCATCACGGAAGATCTCGGCGTGAAGCTGCGCTATCCCAGCTACCGCAACGGGTTGAAAGCACTGCTGGAGGACGAGGGGTGAGCGTCACAATCTACCACCACCCCTCCAGCCACACCCACCAGATGCCCGACGGACACCCTGAATGCATCGCGCGGGTTGAGGCGGTTGAACAGGCGTTGCGCAGTCTGCCAAGCCTGACATGGGAAACCTGTCCTGAGGCCACGCGCGCGCAGTTAGAGGCGGGTCATGACCCAGCCTATCTGGACGGGCTGATCAAAGCCCAACCCACCTCCGGCCTTGTGGCTCTCGACGCCGACACCACACTATCCCCCGGAACCCTGACCGCCGCATCTCATGCCGTGGGGGGTGCCTGCGCGGCCGTTGATGCGGTCCTAAGCGGTCAAACCCAATCCGCCTTCGTCGCCATGCGCCCACCCGGCCACCATGCCGAGCGCGACAAACCGATGGGGTTCTGCCTCTATTCCACCATCGCGCTGGCCGCCAAACATGCCGCCAGCGCCCATGGTCTGACCCGCATCGCCATCGTCGATTTCGACGTGCATCACGGCAACGGCACCCAAGACGTGCTTTGGGACGACGAAAACGTGCGCTTCGTGTCGTCCCATCAAATGCCGCTTTGGCCCGGTTCGGGTGCTGCCCATGAGGTCGGCGCGCATGGTCAGATCACCAACATCCCCTTCGCGCCACACACCGGAAGCGCCCAGTTTCGCAAAACCTACGAGCGTGACGTGCTGCCGATGCTCGACGCCTACGCGCCCGAGCTGATCCTGATCTCTGCCGGGTTCGATGCCCATACCGATGATCCGCTCGCCAATCTGGACCTCCAGACCAGCGATTTCGCCTGGATCACCGATCGTCTGGTCGAATTGGCCGCGACCCATTCGAAAGGCCGCATCGTCTCGACTTTGGAAGGCGGGTATGATTTGCACGCCTTGGCGCAAAGCACCGCCGCCCATGTCCGTTCCTTGCTGGAGGCCGCCCCATGACCGACACCCCCGTAGCCGAGCTGAGCTTCGAGGCCGCGATGGCCGAACTAGAGCATGTCGTGGGCCGTCTAGAGCAAGGCGATGTGCCGCTGGAAGACAGCATCAAGCTTTATGAACGCGGGGCCGATCTAAAGAAGCGCTGCGAAGAAAAGCTGAAAGAAGCCGAAGAGAAGGTCAGCCAAATCACGCTGAATGCAGACGGCGCGCCCACTGGCACCAAGCCCTTCGACACGTGAGCTTCAAGGCAAGACTGACCGCCGCGCAGGACCAGATCGCGCAGGCGCTGACGGCGCATCTGTCGGAATTTGGTGACGACAACATCGCCCAAGGCATGCGTTATGCCACAAATGGCGGCAAACGCCTGCGTGGATTTCTGGTGTTGGAAAGTGCCGCGCTGTTCGATGTGCCTGCCGCCCAAGCCGTCCATGCCGCCTGCGCAATTGAGGCGCTGCATGCCTACAGCCTCGTCCATGACGACATGCCCGCGATGGACAATGACGACCTGCGGCGGGGCCAGCCCACCGTGCATATCAAATGGAACGAGGCGACCGCGATCCTTGTCGGTGACGCTTTGCATAGTTTGGCTTTCCATATTTTGGCTTTGCATAATACGCATTCGCATAGTTCGGTTCGCGTTAATTTGGTGGCCAGCCTCGCCAAAGCCTCCGGCGCGCAAGGCATGGTGCTGGGACAAGCCCTCGATATCGAGGCTGAAAGCGCTGACCGCCCTCTGACGTTGGCCGAGATTACTCGCCTGCAAGCAGGCAAGACCGGCGCGCTGATCGAATGGTCCGCGACGGCAGGTGCGATCCTTGGGCAGGCTGATCCCGCACCGCTTTCGACCTATGCCCGCGCCATCGGCCTCGCCTTCCAGATCGCAGATGATATCCTCGATATTGAAGGCGACCATACTAAGGTCGGCAAAGCCCTGCGCAAAGACGAGGGGGCAGGCAAAGCCACCTTCGTCTCGCTTCTGGGGTTGGAGCCTGCCCGCAAACGCGCCGAAGATCTGGTGGCCGAGGCCCAAGATGCCCTGTCACCCTACGGCAATAAGGCGCAGACTTTGCATGATCTTGCGCGCTATATTGTGTCTCGTGACGCTTGAGAAAGACCAGCCATGACTGACCGTCCATCGACCCCGCTGCTTGATCGCATCCATTCGCCTGCAGATCTGAAGGGCCTTAGCGACGGCCAACTTTCCCAAGTCGCCCGCGAGCTGCGCGCCGAAACCATAAGCGCGGTCTCGGTCACCGGCGGCCACCTTGGCGCTGGACTTGGCGTGGTCGAGATGACTGTCGCGCTGCACCATGTGTTCGACGCGCCCAAAGACAAGATCATCTGGGACGTGTCCCACCAATGCTACCCGCATAAGATCCTGACCGGGCGACGCGACCGGATCCGCACCTTGCGCATGAAGGACGGCCTAAGCGGGTTCACCAAACGCAGCGAGTCGCCCTATGATCCGTTCGGGGCGGCCCATAGCTCCACCTCGATCTCGGCAGCGCTTGGCTTTGCAACAGCCCGCGACCTGGGCGGCACCTGCCCCGAAGGCCTCGGCGACGCGATTGCCGTGATCGGCGACGGCGCACTCAGTGCGGGCATGGCCTATGAGGCATTAAATAACGCGGGCCATCTTGGAAAACGCCTGATCGTGATCCTGAACGACAACGAGATGAGCATTGCGCCCCCGGTCGGCGCGATGTCGTCCTACCTGTCCCGTCTCTACGCAGGCGCGCCATTCCAAGAACTGAAAGCCGCCGCCAAGGGTGCGGTCTCGCTGCTGCCTCCGCCCTTCCAGGAAGGGGCTAAGCGCGCCAAGGAAATGCTGAAAGGCATGACCGTTGGCGGGACGCTTTTTGAGGAGTTGGGTTTCTCGTATGTCGGCCCCATCGACGGGCATGACATGGAGCAATTGCTTGCCGTCCTGCGCACCGTTAAGGCCCGCGCCGACGGCCCGATCCTGATCCACGCGATTACCGTAAAGGGCAAAGGCTACGCCGAAAATCGCCCCGACAAGGGCCATGCGACCGCCAAGTTCGATGTTGTGACGGGCGAGCAGAAGAAATCGCCATCCAACGCGCCAAGCTACACCAAGGTCTTCGCCGAGGCGCTCATGGACGAGGCATCGCGCGATCCGCGCATCGTTGCTGTGACCGCCGCAATGCCGACGGGCACAGGCCTCGATCTGTTCGCTAAGCGCTATGCCAGCCGCACCTTTGATGTGGGGATCGCCGAACAACACGGTGTGACCTTCTGCGCAGGTCTGGCTGCGGGTGGAATGAAGCCGTTTTGCACGATGTATTCGACCTTCCTGCAACGCGGCTACGACCAAATCGTCCACGATGTTGCCCTGCAAAACCTGCCCGTGCGTTTCGCCATAGACCGCGCTGGCCTCGTCGGGGCCGACGGTGCCACGCACGCCGGTAGTTTTGATACGACCTACCTGTCCTGCCTGCCTAATATGGTGGTGATGGCCGCCGCAGATGAGGCCGAGCTGAAACATATGGTCGCCACCGCGGTTGCCCATGACAGCGGCCCCATCGCGTTCCGCTTCCCGCGTGGAGAGGGCGTTGGGTGCGATATGCCCGAGCATGGTGAGGTGCTTGAGATCGGCAAAGGCCGCATGATCCGGCAAGGAAAAGGCGTCGCAATCCTGTCTTTCGGGACGCGGTTGGCAGAGGTCATGACTGCGTGCGAAGCGCTCGATGCGCGCGGCATCACCCCCACGATTGCGGATGCCCGTTTCGCCAAGCCACTCGACCGCGATCTGATCCTGAAGCTAGCGGCTGATCACGATGCGCTGATCACGATAGAGGAGGGTGCAGTCGGCGGGTTCGGCAGTCATGTCGCACAATTGCTGTCGGATGAGGGCGTGTTCGACAAGGGTCTAAAGTTCCGCTCTATGACCCTGCCTGACAGCTATATCGACCATGCGGGTCCGCGCGATATGTACGACGTGGCCGGGCTGAACGCCGAAGATATTGAGGCGAAGGTGCTGCACGTTATGGGAATCGAGACGCTGGGAAAGCGGGCAAAGAGCCCCGGTTAGATCGGCATTGTTAGTCGATGAATGATCATGACGAGCCATTGCTAATCTCAATGTTCCAACAGAGTACGCTTGGATTGCAGGCGGCTTTGAAAAAGCTCTAGGCACGTTAACCTTAACCGAAGCACGTTAACCTTAACCGAAGCACGTTAACCTTAACCGAAGCACGTTAACCTTAACCGAAGCACGTTAACCTTAACCGAAGCACGTTAACCTTAACCGAAGCACGTTAACCTTAATATACTGCTTTATAAGCAAAATTATAGTTATTACCCGTATTGGAAACATGCTCGGGCAAAAGATGAATCTGATCGGCAACACGTATGCTTCGACGTGAGAAAACCTCGGAGGGCCCCACTTCTGCTCGCCAATTCCTGGCTGAAATGCGGACTGCCAGCTCAGCCAGCCCTCAATCAGTCGCCAGCATATATCCAGCCCCGCGCACTGTTTGCAGATACCTTGGCTGCTTCGGATTGGCCTCGATCTTGCGCCGCAACCGGGTGATCTGAACATCCACCGCGCGCTCTTGCGACTGGTCGCCATCACGGCCCAGATCCTCGACCAACTGCGTCCGGCTGAGCGCCTCTCCCGGACAGGCCGCGAAAATCCGCATCAAGGCGCTTTCCGTCGCAGTCAGCCGCACCGGGTCCGTGCCATGCCACATCTCGCCCTTATCAATATCATACTTAACCGTGCCCAAATGCAGAACACGCGGCCCGACAGACGCCGCAGCCTCCTTCGGGACGCGCCGCAAAATCGCATTGATCCGCAGCAGCAATTCCTTCGGTTCAAACGGCTTGGCCAGATAATCATCTGCGCCAGCTTCCAGCCCCGAAATCCTATCCGCAGTCTCGCTTTTCGCAGTCAGCAGCAAGATCGGCGTGGCAATCTCACGCCGCAAATCACGGGTCAGGGACACGCCATCTTCGCCCGGCATCATTACGTCGAGCACGATCATGTCGAACTCAAGCCCCGCAAGAAGCCGCCGCGCTTGTGCCGCATCGCGCGCAACGCTTACCCAAAACCCATGGCGGATCAGGAATTTCTGTAGCAGGCCCCGGATCCGTTCGTCGTCATCGACAACCAGCAAATGCGCCTCGGCCATACCGTCCATGCTCATGTCCCGTCTTTCAGGTCGCCAAACAGGCGGCGGCTCTCGTCGTCCATCATCTGCTCTAGCACCGTGCGGAACCCCGCCACAGCATCCGGCCCGGCCTCGCGGAACGCAGCCCGCATCCGCGCGCGTTGGGCCTCGCTCAGCGTCCGCTCCAGCGCGCCACCATCTTCGGTCAGGAACAGATGCCGCTCGCGTTTGTCTTTCTCGCCCACGCGCACCTCGACCAGTCCGGCAGCAATCAGGGTCCGCAAAACACGGTTCAACGACTGCTTCGAGACACCCAAAATATCCAGCAGGTTGTTCACCGTCGTGCCGGGTGTGCGGTTGATAAAATGCATCGCACGGTGGTGCGCACGCCCAAAGCCCTGATCCTCCAAGATACGATCTGGATCCGCCGTGAACCCGCGATAGGCAAAGAACATCGCCTCGATGCCCTTGCGCAACTGGTCGTCGGTCAGAAACAGCAGGCTCTCGCCGCGACTTCCGGAAGGGGCCACATCCGTCATCCGCCCAATCTTTCATATTTAGGTCAGCCTTACTGCCCAATAATACGTCAGCATTGTTGACATTTCTAGGCCTCATTGCTATCGAATCGCAGCTTGGGGCGACATATTATGCCCGAAACGGACCCATTTGACGCAACAAATGCAAAACTGAAGGAATACGGCCATGGCTGGCGGATATGATGATCGCGACGGAACTATCTGGATGGATGGTGAATTGGTGGACTGGCGCGCGGCCAATGTACACCTTCTGACGCATGCCATGCACTACGCCAGCTCCGTCTTTGAGGGCGAGCGGTGCTACAACGGCAAGATCTTCGAGAGCCGCCGCCATTCCGAGCGCCTGATCTATTCCGGCACCCAACTCGACATGCCGATCCCCTACACCGTGGACGAAATTGAGGCCGCGAAATACGCCACGCTGGAAGCCAACGGCCTGACCGACGCCTATGTGCGCGCGCTCGCGTGGCGCGGGGCGGGCGACGATATGGGTGTCAGTTCCTCCAAGAACCCTGTGCGCATGGCGATCGCCGTTTGGGGTTGGGGCAACTACTACGGCGACGCGAAGATGAAGGGCGCAAAGCTCGACATCTCCAAGTGGAAGCGCCCCTCGCCCGAGACAATCCCGGTCCATGCGAAGGCAGCGGGCCTCTACATGATCTGCACGACCTCCAAGCATGCGGCCGAGGCCAAGGGTTGCTCCGACGCGCTGTTCATGGACTACCGCGGCTACGTGGCCGAGGCGACCGGCGCGAACATCTTCTTCGTCAAGGACGGCGAGGTCCACACGCCCCTGCCCGACTGCTTCCTGAACGGCATCACCCGCCAGACGGTCATCAAGATGCTGAAGGAAAAAGGCGTCAACGTCATCGAGCGCCACATCATGCCCGAGGAAATGGCGGGCTTCGAGCAGTGCTGGCTCACCGGAACCGCAGCCGAGGTCACGCCCGTGGGCCAAATCGGGGACTACATGTTCGAGGTCGGGGCACTGACCCGCGATGTGGCGGAAAGCTACGAGCGGTTGGTGCGGAGTTAATCTGCGCGTCGCGGTTTGAGCGAGACGAAAAAGCAGAATGCAGAAAATTGCTCGGGGCTAACAGTATCGACCCCGAGCAATGCTGTCTCAACCGCCGCTAAGTCCTGCTTCACCTCGGAAATTGAGATACGCTTCGTCGGATCGTAATCGGCGCTAAGACGCTTGCTGCGCATGGATGTGAATTGATTGGCAAATCGCTGAATGAGGTTGTCGAAGTCGCCGACACGCCCATCGCTGCATCGTTTAACGACAATCGCATGCTCAGGTAGCCTGTAAAGTGTCGTCCACCCGTCCACAGAAGCACGATTGGCTGGGTCGGGTTGAAAAGCGGCGACTAAACCTTCGGAGATGCGATGGAGCATTGCATAGTAGAGGTCACTCTGCGCACGGCGCAAATCGGCTTCTGTGACCTCACCGATCTTCGTCGCAACCCTCCGACGTGCGACATCCAGTAGCTGAATGCTCAGCGACACCCCTATTCTGCCGCCACCAGTCCATTTGCGTCTTTATCACTGACATAGCTGATGACGGGAAACGCTGGAACGGGTGTGTTCATCAAAGCTTTATGTAAGTCCACAGCGAGGTCGAGCAGCTCTTCTGTTGCCAAGAGGCCCTGATCCTCTCGATAGATAACTTCTATTCGAACAATCTGATCGCCATTCTCGTCCATGCCCGGCACGATATTTATCGACGAAACGCGATCTTCACCGAGCCGTCTGGACAAGAAATTTTCGATATTCATAGAACCCTCCACCGCTTCCGGCCAGTGAATCATAATTGGAAGATTTTGGGAATCCCCCTTAGAAATCCACCCCCCTCTGCGCCTTGATCCCTGCCTTGAACGGGTGCTTCACCTCGGTCATCTCGGTCACCAGATCGGCATACTCGCAAATCTCGGGCTTCGCATCGCGCCCGGTCAGCACGACCGAACAGTTCCCAGCCCGCGCCTTCAACCCCTCCAAAACCTGCTCCACGCTCAGGTAGTCATACCGCATCGCGATGTTGATCTCGTCGAGCACGATCAGATCGTAGTCGCCGCTCGCCATCATCTCGCAGCCCTTTGCAAATGCGGCCTGTGCGGCCTCGATATCGCGGGCCTTGTCTTGGGTATCCCAGGTAAAGCCCTCGCCCATCGTGTGCCAATCAACGGTGCCGAGCTTCTTGAAAAAGATCCGCTCGCCGGTCTTCCACTTGCCCTTAATGAACTGCACAACCCCAACTTTTTGTCCCCAGCCCAGCGCCCGCACCACAACACCAAACGCGCTTGACGATTTGCCTTTGCCCTTACCGGTATGCACCAGCACGAGACCGCGCCCCGCGTCTTCCTTCTCGGCCAGCTTGGCCTTCATCTCGGCTTGGGTTTGTTCCATCTTGGCTTTATGGGCCGCTTGATCATCGCTCATTAGAATATCCTCTCGATTGCCCACCACAGGCCCATTGCGCCAATCGCCACCGATCCCGGTATGGCGACAAAATTCCGGTAATACGCCTTGCGCCCAAACGGAACGCCCAGCAGCAGGAACGCGACCGTGATCACCGCAAGCTGCCCGAATTCGACGCCAATGTTAAAGCCAATCAAGCCGGTCAGGAACGCCCCCGGCGACAAGCCGATCTCGCCCAACACGCTGGCAAAGCCGATCCCGTGCAGCAGGCCGAACGCAAACACGATGCCTGTGCGCCGCCATCCGATCCGCGCGTCTGGTCCGCCGGAAATGATGTTCTCCACCGCAACATAGGCGATGGACAGCGCGATCAGCGGCTCCACAATCGCGGGCGACAGGCTGACCAAACCCAAGGTTGCCAGCGCCAGCGTCACCGTATGGGCCACCGTGAAGGCCGTCACCTGCGTCAACAATGGCCGCCAGCGCAGTGAGAAGAAAAACAACCCCAACACGAACAAGATATGATCAAGGCCTTTGGGCACGATATGCTCGAACCCCAGCCCAATATAGTTCACAAAAGCCGCCCCAAGGCTTAGGTCTGCCACCGCATCGCGCGGCAAGGGCAGGCTGATATCGCCATTGGTCAGATACCCGGAATACCCCGTTTCCGCGTCGCCTTGGCGCAGCACCAGCGCACCATATCGCGCGCTCCACCCGACTGTGACGGGCGCGTCACCTTCGGGCAGCACACCGCGCAGAACCAGCTTCGTGTCGCGCGGAAACTCCACATCGCCAACCTCAGACACTTCAACCGCGCCCAATTCCAGCGCGACCGAAACGCCGCCTGACATCACGTTGAAGCCCGCCGCCAATTCAGGCCATGCCGCGCGCAACGCCGCCTCCAGATCCCCAGGCGCGAGCGCCCGAAACGCGTCATGGGCATCCGCTTGTGGCGCATCGTTGGTGTCCAGCACGGCCGATTGGTCGATGCCCGCCAACATCGGCTCGACCACCGCTTCCAATGACAGAACAATCTCAGCCGCAGACACCGTCGCATCGGCAATCGAGGGCCGTAGTTCATGCGCGCCCGCCGCACACACAAGCGTGAACCACACCGCCAGCGCCCTTGACAGCACTGCCCCCACGCGCACCTTGCTAGACATGACCCCAATCTTGCGCATTCTCGCCCCGCTTCTCGCCCTACTCAGCGCCACGCCCTTGGCCGCGCATGAGTTCTGGATTTCCCCGCAGGCGTATCGCATCGCGCCGGGAGAGGCCATATTGGCCGACGTGCGTGTGGGTCAAGATTTTAGCGGGATTACCTACGCGTTCATGCCGCCAAACTTCGACCGCTTCGACCAACTGACCTCCGCCGGACAGATGCCTGTGCCGGGCCGCATCGGCGACAAGCCCGCCGTCACCAGCCCCGATGCGCCCGAAGGCCTTGCGATCTTGATCCACGAGAGCACCGATTCCGAGCTGACCTACCGCGACTTCACCAAGTTCATCGCCTTTGCCGAGCATAAAGACTTCACTTGGGCGATCGAAGAACACGCTGCACGCGGTCTGCCCGAGTTCAATTTCCGCGAAACCTACCGCCGCCATGCCAAGGCACTGATTGCCGTGGGTGATGGGGCCGGGGCTGACACGCGCACCGGTATGGATTTCGAGCTTGTCGCCCTCGCCAACCCCTACACTGACGACCTCAGCAGCGGCATGACCGTGCAGCTATGGAAAGGCGACGCGCCGCTGGCCGATACGCAGATCGAGCTGTTTGCAAAGGATACAGCGGGCGAGGTCACCATCACCAAGCACCGCACCGACGCGGGTGGCACCGCGTTGCTGCCAATGCTGCCCGATACCGAATATCTGGTGGATGCCGTGATACTTGAGCCGCGCACCGCAATCGACACCACCAAGGACGAGGTGTGGCATTCCGATTGGGCGGCCCTGACCTTCAAGACAGGCCCAGCGCTCTAGAGACCCTTCTGCTGGGTCGCCTTTTTCTGCAGCGCGCGTTCCAACCCCAGTTGGCGCTCGCGCCAGATGATCAGAATGCCTGCCGCGATCACCAAGGAGGCCCCGCCAAGCACTGTCAGCGTCGGAATCTCGCCAAAGATGAAGTATCCAATCAGCAGCGCCAGCAGCATCGAGAAGTAATCAAACGGTGCCACAACCCCCGCATCGGCATAGCGGTATGCCGCCGTCAGGCCGATCTGGCCAATACCGCCCAGCAGACCTGCCAAGATCAGCAATCCTGCGACCTCCAACGGTGGTATTTGCCAACCAAAGGGCACGGTCAGCAGGCTGAGCCCGGTGGAGGTGACCGAAAACCAAAACACGATGGCGCTGGTTTCCTCATACTCAACCATCTTGCGCACGAATACCTGCGCGAGGGCTGCGCACGCCGCTCCGGTCAACACGACCACCGCTCCAAGCAATTCGCGGTCCGACGCCCCGCCCTGCAACGCGGTCAGGCGTGGGGACAGCACGATCAAGACGCCCAGCAAACCCAACGCCACCGCACTCAGGCGGAAGAACCGCACCTGCTCGCCCAGAAACATCGCGGCAAGGATCACGACCAATAGAGGTGCTGCATAGCCAATCGCTGTGACCTCAGGCAGCGGCAGCAGGCCCAGACCTGTAAACATCAGCCCCATCGCCACGGTGCCGACAACGCCGCGCCAAACATGACTCATGGGATTGGCGGTCTTTAGGCCGGTGCGCAGCGACCCTCGCGCCACAAGCCAACCAATGATGACAACCATGGCAAAGAAGGATCGAAAGAACACCGCTTGGCCCGGCGGCACCGCGTCCGACGTCGCCTTAATAATACTCGCCATCACCACAAAACAGGTGACGGACATCAACTTCAACGCAATAGCGCGAGCGGTATTCGGGGCGGGACGCATAGCAAATGCCTACGCCTCTGCCCGACGCTTGAAAAGAGATCAGGCGCGTTGGCCGTGCGAAATCCGCGCGAAGGCCTTTAGCTTTGTGTCCGATGCCCCGCGCGGGCGCTGCATAAGCCGTTTTGCATTGGCGCTCGGGGCAGGCCCGGTCTGGCGATCAAGCCGCGCAAACCACTGCAAAGCCGCATCCGACGCAGGTGTTGGCCGGTCGATAGGGTTTTTCATAACAAGCTCCTGTTTGAAGGGAACGAGCTTTTAGCTTAGCACAAAGTCACCCCTGCGTCAGCCGTTCAACCGCCCAGCGCGCCGCATCGGCGACAGATGGCTCAGGGTCGCTTGCCCTTGAGCGCGCGGCCTCAACAAGCGCCGCCGCGCCGGAATTGCCAATCGCATAGAGCACATTGCGCACGAACCGGTCCCTTCCGATCCGCTTGATCGGACTTCCCGAGAATTTGGCCCGGAAAGCTGCGTCATCCAGCCCCGCCAACTCCGCTAGTTTCGGCGCCTTCAGATCATCCCGCGCACTGTAGCGCACCTCGCGCGCCTGCACCGCAAACTTGTTCCACGGGCACACCGCCAGGCAGTCATCGCAGCCGTAAATCCGATTGCCCATCAGGGCGCGCAAGGCCTCATCGACCGGGCCCTTATGCTCTATCGTCAGGTAAGAAATGCACCGTCGCGCATCGAGGCGGTAAGGGGCGGGAAAGGCATCCGTCGGGCACACATCAAGGCACGCGCGGCACGATCCGCAATGATCGACCTCTGCTGTGTCCGGTGCCAGCTGAGCGGTCGTAAAGATCGCGCCCAGAAACACCCAGTTGCCAAAATCGCGGCTCAGCAGGTTCGTATGCTTGCCTTGCCAGCCTAGCCCCGCCGCCTGCGCGAGCGGTTTTTCCATCACCGGGGCGGTATCGACAAAGACCTTAATCTCGCAGCCCGCCGCATCAACCAGCCAGCGCCCGACGCGTTTCAGGCGCTTTTTCACCAGATCATGGTAGTCCTTGCCCTGCGCATAAACGGAAATCGCAGCGCGGTCACGGCGCGCCAAGATCTCCAACGGGTCATGCTCAGGCGCATAGCTTTCGGCCAACATCACAACGCTGCGCGCTTCAGGCCAAAGTGCCGTCGGATCGCCGCGCCAAGTGGCGCGCTCGGCCATCCAGCCCATCTGTCCGTGATGGCCTGCCTCTAGGAACGCGTCGAGACGTGACGCCGTTTCGGGCACCGCATCAGGACTGCAAACCTTCGCAGCGACAAAGCCTTCGGCCAGCGCAACCTCGATCAGTCGCGCCTTTAAATCACTCAAAAATCTAGGTCCGCATAATGGGGAGGTTGCGGCACCCCAGGGATTACATCGGCCAAAATCGTCCGGAACGCCGGGCGCGATTTGATCTTCGCATACCAGTCCTTGACCACCTCAGACCTGTTCCAATCCACGTCGCTGATATAGTCCAGACAACTCAGATGCGCAGCAGCCGTAAAATCCGCCAGCGTCATAATATCGCCCGCAAGCCAGCGACGGTTCTCCAGCAGGTGCTCCATATAATCGAGGTGCAGCTTGATATTCTGCGTGCCCGCCTTGACGTTGCGACTGTCAGGATAGCCCTGCCCGGTCAGACGTTTGTTGACGCGCTCATGCACAAGGTTTGTCGTCACCTCGGCGTGGAACTTGCCATCAAACCAAAAGATCAGCCGCCGCATTTCATACCGCGCATCGGCGGTTGAAGGCATTAGCGACGGGCTAGGGACGCGTTCTTCAATATATTCGCAAATCGCCTGACTTTCAGCCAGCAGCTTGCCGTCGAACTTCAGCACAGGCACCAATCCGGCGGGGTTGCGGCGCAGAAACTCCGGGGTGGGTTCCCAATAGCGCTCCTCGTGCAACTCCACCTCGATCCTCTTTTCCGCCAAGACCAACCGCACCTTGCGGCAAAACGGGGAGAGCGGGACGTGATAGAGGCGGTTCATGAAGCGTGTCCTGATGCGAGTGACTTCTGTCTTGCCCGCAGACGCGACGGTTTTCAATCCTCAACACATGCGCTGCGCCCATCGGCGGCAAGCGTTTGCGCACCGCCGGCGATCCGCGCGCCCCGATTTCCGGGACTTCTCGCCGAGCGGTTCTTGGGGTTTGGCAGCACCGAGGCCAGCCCACTGGCCTGCGCAAGGCTCAGATCCGCCGCGTCCGCACCGAAATACCATTGCGAGGCCGCCTGCGCGCCAAACACCCCCTCATCAAATTCGGCGAGGTTCAGATAGACCTCCAGAATACGATGCTTGGACCACAACATATCCACCAAGGGCGTCATCGCAGCCTCTAGCCCTTTGCGCACCCAAGACCGCCCCTGCCACAAAAACAGGTTTTTGACCGTTTGCTGCGTGATCGTCGATCCGCCCCGGCGCGCACCGCCTTCAAACGCAGCGCGCAAGGCAGCAACGTCAAAGCCCCAATGGTCGCAGAAATTGGCATCCTCAGCGGCAATGACAGCGCGGCGCAGGTCCGGTGATATCTGCTCTAGCCGAACCCAATCCTGACGCACTTCGCCCAAGCGCCAAGCTTCTGCGGTGACATAAGGCGTGAGCGGCGGATTGATGAAGCGCAGCAGCAGGATTGAGGCGACGAGGGCAATGACTGCCCAGCCAAAGGCACGGATCACAAGACGGACGCCCCGCTTCAGAATATTCATTGCGACACATCTGCGAACAAAGCGACTAATGGCACATTCACAAAATAGATACGCCTGCGCGGCGCTTGCAGTCGCATCAGATACCCTTGATCGGCAAGCTCGCCAAGGTATCGGGTGGCTGTCGGGCGGCTGACACTCAGTTCATCCATAACGTATTCGATCCGCGTATATGGATGCCGGAACATATTGTTTAGAAGATCCTGCGAGTAGAATTTACAACTGTCTCGAATGCGGTGCTTGTAGTCAGCCATTAGTTTCTTGACCTGCTCAACGAGATAGGTTGTCTCACGGGAGGTTTCGGCAACTGCATTCAGGATGAAAAGCAACCAAGACTCCCAATCTCCCGTGTCCCGTGTTTGTTGCAGCAAGGTGTAGTAATCATCTTTGTTTCGCGTGATATAGCGGCTCAGGTATAGGATCGGAGCATCAAGAAGCTCGGCCTGAACCAGCATCAACACGTTCAAAATGCGCCCAATCCGTCCGTTTCCATCCGAAAATGGATGGATCGACTCAAATTGGTGATGCACCAAAGCCATCCGAATGAGGGGATCTAAGTTTAGGCTATCTGGTCCATTCAAGAACGCCTCTAGGGACCGCATATGCCCAGAAATCTCATCGGGGTGCTGCGGCGGCACATAGACCACCTCACCTGTTCGATCGTTACGTAGCGCCGTCCCTGGGGTCGAGCGATAGCCTGCATTGCTATTCTTCAAAATACGAAACATTGCGATAATCGTTTGCTCGGTCAGAAGGCCTTGCCGTTCCAACAAACCATCATGCCCGCATTTAAGCGCGTCGCGGTAGCGCGCCAATTCCTTCTGCTCTGGGCTTTCAAAGAATTTACCCGAAGGTTCAATCTGGAAGACTTGATCCTGCGTCGTGATGATATTCTCAATCTCGGAGCTTGCCTTTGCCTCTTGCAGAGCAAGCGTGTCGATCAAAATGCCCATATTTGGCATGCTTGCTGCGCGCCCGTTCAGTTCCGCAAGATTGGCGCGTGCAGCCACCAAGGCTTTGAGGACCGAAACAGTCTCAAGCCCTTCTTTTGGTGGAAGCTCGGGTATTTTGTATGTGCAGTGCATTTTGGCACCCATGTATGATTCATGAATGCCAAGTTTCTTTCTCATCCAGCAAGTAATGTAAAGATTTCTCTATTTTCTTTACATCACTCCGCCGGAATCGCAGCCTCCTCAAGGCTCAGCGGCACGGGCAGCTTATCCAGCATCTCCTTGGGGCAAATTTGCACGAAATGGCGGACCTGCTCGTCCCAGTGTTGCAGTATCTCAGCGGCACGGTGCGACCCGGTCTCCTCCGCATGGCGCGCAACAAGACCCTTAAGCTGCTCTTCCCAGTGCGGATGCGCAATTGATCCAGTCACAATCGTCTCGGTGTTCAGCATATTCAACGCTTTATGCTCAGGATCATACAGATAGGCCATTCCCCCGGTCATACCCGCCCCGAAGTTTGCCCCGATCCGGCCAAGGATCACCGCGACGCCCCCGGTCATGTATTCGCACCCATTAGAGCCACAGCCTTCAATCACAACCTTTGCGCCCGAATTACGCACCGCGAACCGCTCGCCCGCGCGCCCTGCTGCAAACAGATAGCCATCGGTGGCCCCATACAGCACGGTATTGCCGATGATCGTGTTCTCATGGGCTTTCAGCGGACTGATTTGCGGCGGACGCACCACGACAGTGCCTCCCGACAGACCCTTGGCGACGTAGTCATTGGCATCGCCTTCCACCTCGATCTTCAGACCGGGCGCCGCAAACGCACCGAGCGATTGTCCAGCCGAGCCTTCCAGTCGGATCGTCAGGTGATCGGGTTGCAGCACATTACGCATCCCGAAATTGGTCACGATATGGCTGGAAATACGCGTGCCAACCGTCCGCAACGTGTTCTGGACTGCATAATGCAGCTCCATCTTCTCGCCGTCCTTCAGGAACCGCGCGGCATCCTCGACGATTTGCGCGTCCAGCGTGTCAGGCACCTCGTTGCGGGGCTTGAGGCGGTCATATTTGATCTGCGATCCGTCATCGACGGTGATCAGCATCGGGTTCAGATCCAGATCGTCCAGATGGGCAGACCCACGGCTGACCTGGCTCAGCAGATCAACCCGCCCGATCACATCATCCAACGACCGCGCGCCGATGGATGCGAGGATTTCCCGAACCTCTTGTGCATAGAAGGTGATCAGATTGACGACCTTATCGGCATTTCCGGTGAACTTAGCGCGCAATGCCTCGTCTTGTGTGCACACGCCCACCGGACAGGTATTGGACTGGCACTGACGCACCATGATACAGCCCATTGCGATCAGCGCAGCCGTGCCGATCCCGTATTCCTCAGCGCCCATCATCGCGGCCATGACAATGTCACGCCCCGTGCGAAGACCGCCATCGGTGCGCAACGTCACCCGCTCGCGCAGGTTGTTCATCGCCAAAACCTGATGCGCCTCCGTCAGGCCCATTTCCCACGGCAGACCCGCATATTTGATGGAGGTCGCAGGCGATGCACCCGTCCCGCCATTATGGCCGGAGATCAGGATCACATCGGCCTTGGCCTTGGCCACACCGGCAGCAATCGTGCCAACACCGCTTGAGCTGACCAGCTTGACCGTCACCTTACAGCGCGGGTTGATCTGCTTGAGATCGTAGATCAGCTGCGCCAAATCCTCGATGCTGTAGATATCGTGGTGCGGCGGCGGCGAGATCAACATCACACCGGGGGTGGAATGCCGCAGCCGTGCAATCAGCTCGGTCACTTTCATGCCGGGCAACTGACCGCCCTCGCCGGGCTTGGCGCCTTGGGCGACCTTGATTTCCAACTCTTCGCAGTGGTTCAGATACTCCGCGGTCACACCAAACCGGCCAGACGCGACCTGCTTGATCTTCGCACTCGGATTGTCGCCATTCGGTTCGGGAACAAAATGCGCGGGATCTTCGCCGCCCTCGCCACTGTCGGACTTCGCGCCAATTCGGTTCATCGCCACGTTCAGCGTTTTATGCGCCTCAGGGCTTAGCGCGCCCAGCGACATCCCCGGTGTCACGAACCGCTTGCGGATGGAGGTAATCGACTCCACCTCCTCAATCGGAACGGCAGCACCCATCGGTTCAATTGCCAACAGGTCGCGCAAATGGATCGGCGGATTGCTCTGCATCGCCTTGGAATACTGCCGCCACATATCAAAGCTGCCGCGCGCGCACGCGCTTTGCAGCATATGCATCGTTTGCGCTTCCCACGCATGCTTCTCGCCAGACCGACGCGCCTTATAAAACCCACCAATCGGCAACACATCGGCACCACCGCGCCAGCCTTTGCCATGCACGTCTTCCAGCTTCGTCTGAATACCACTCACGCCAATGCCCGAAATCCGGCTGACCATCCCCGGAAAGAACTCTGCAACCAAGGCACGTGACAGACCAACTGCCTCAAAGTTCAGACCACCGCGGTAGGACGAGATCACGGAGATCCCCATCTTCGACATGATCTTCAACAACCCCTGATCAATCGCGCCGCGATACCGCGCAACCGCCTCGGTTAGCGTGCAGTCCAGAAGACCCCGCTTAATGCGATCCGCCAGCGAATCCTCAGCCAAATAGGCGTTCACCGTGGTCGCGCCCGCCCCAATCAGCACTGCAAAATAATGCGGATCGACACATTCAGCCGAGCGCACATTCAGCGACGTAAAGGTCCGCAAACCCTTGCGCGTCAGCCATGAATGCACCGCACTGGTCGCCAAAATCATCGGCATCCCGATATGCTCGACCCCCTGATGATGGTCGGTCAGCGCGATATGCGCCGCACCCGAGCGCACGGCATCTTCCGCTTCCGCCCGAATGCGCGTCAGCCCTCGGCGTAGGGTGTCGCGGCCTGCATCTGCCGCAAAGGTGCAATCAATCTCGACCACGCTTTCGCCGAAATGCGCAACCATCGCTTTGAACTGTGCATTGCCGACAAAGGGACTTTCCAGCGTGACAATCTCGGTCTGGCTCGAGTCCTCATCAAGGACGTTTTTCAGATTCCCGAACCGCGTTTTCAAGCTCATGACGCGGTATTCGCGCAGTGAGTCAATCGGGGGGTTGGTGACTTGGCTAAAGTTCTGCCGGAAGTAATGGCTCAGCGGGCGGTATTTGTCTGACAAGACAGCCGCAGGCGTGTCATCGCCCATGGAGGCCAGCGTTTCCTTGCCATCCTCGGCCATTGGCGCAAGGATTTGCTCAAGCTCTTCAACGGTATAGCCCGCCGCAATCTGGCGTTTGCGCAGATCAGCGCCCTCAAAGATGGGCTTTTCGGTCAGGCCAGACAGCTGCTCTTCCAGATCGGTGATCTTCATGACCCAATCGGTAAACGCGCGGTCGCTGGCCAGCTTATCCTTCATCTGCACATCGTGAAACAGCGTGCCTTCGACCATATCCACGGCAATCATCTGCCCCGGACCAAGCGCGCCTTTTTCCACCACAGTCGCCTCGTTCACCGGGACCATGCCCGCTTCCGATCCGGCAATCAGCAGGCCGTCGCCTGTCACGACATAGCGCATGGGGCGCAGGCCATTGCGGTCCAGACCCGCGCAGACCCAACGCCCATCGGTCATCGCCAGGGCGGCTGGGCCATCCCAAGGCTCCATCACCGAGTTGCAGTAGGAATACATGTCGCGCCAGGCTTGGGGCAGCTCGTCGCCCTGCTTGGACCACGATTCAGGCACCAGCATCGTCTTGGCCATCGGGGCCGAGCGCCCGGCGCGCACCAGCACTTCGAACACCGCGTCGAGCGCCGCTGAATCCGACGATCCCTGCTGCACAATCGGCTTAATGTCTTCGGCCAGATCGCCAAAATACTTCGATGACAGCCTGATCTCGTGGCTTTTCATCCAGTTCAGGTTGCCCTTCAACGTGTTGATCTCGCCGTTATGGGCAAGCATCCGAAACGGTTGGGCCAGCCACCATTGCGGGAAGGTGTTGGTGGAATAGCGCTGGTGATAGATCGCAAACGCGCTCTCAAAACGCACATCCATCAGGTCGGGATAGAAGACAGCGACATCCTCGGCCAGCATCATGCCCTTGTAGATGATCGACCGGCACGACAGCGAACAGATATACAGGCCCGCAACCTGTGCTGCAGCCGCTGCCTTTTCGATCCGGCGGCGAATGACGTATAGCTCACGCTCGAACGCCTCGTCATCGACGCCTTTACCGTTGGCAATCAGGATTTGTTCAATCTCAGGCCGGGTCGCTTTGGCTTTGTCACCAAGGCAGGACACATCGACCGGCACATGCCGCCAGCCATAAATGTAGTGACCCATGCGCAGGACTTCAGTCTCGACAATCGTGCGTCCAGTTTCTTGACCGCCGAAATCAGCGCGTGGCAGGAAGACCTGACCGACAGCTACTTTCGATCCGTTCGGCTCATGCCCGGTCTTGCGAATTTGGTCGTCAAAGAAGGCTTGCGGAATTTCCAGATGAATGCCCGCGCCGTCACCTGTCTTGCCGTCCGCATCGACAGCGCCCCGGTGCCAAATCGCCTTGAGGGCCGTGATGCCCGCATCGACAACCGCCCGCGACTTGCCGCCCTTGATGTCGACCACGAGGCCGACGCCGCAGGACGAATGCTCGTCCTCGGTCCGGTACATGCCAACCTCAGACAGCTTCGCGCGCTTGGCTTCTTCGGCCTTTACCCAGTCCAGATCATACTTGGTCATACTCGGGTCTCCTTCGGGGTCCGGGCTTGGCCGGAACTATATCAGTCATGCTGACCTATTAACTATTTGGCGCACTTACATCGCACCGACACGATACCGACGTAATACCGACGTTGATTTTCACTATTCTGCGGCCACTTTTGCCGAGGCGTTAACCTTTTCTAGGATCGCTTCGGCCGCCTCGCGCCCATCCCGAATGGCCCACACCACAAGGCTGGCACCGCGCACGATGTCGCCTGCTGCATAGACGTTCTCGATGTTCGTCTCATGCGTGCGGAAATCGGCCTTAATGGTGCCCCAACGGGTCACTTCCAGCTCCTCCACACCCCATAGCGTTGGTAGGGCCTCGGGCTCAAACCCAAGCGCCTTTATGACGATATCGGCGTCCTCGACATAGTCTGCCCCCTCGATCACCTCAGGCGCTTGGCGACCTGTGGCGTCAGGCTGTCCTAGGCGCATCTTCTGCACCATCACGCCTTCGACCTTATCGCCAGTGAAGCCCTTGGGGGCCGTTAGCCAGACAAATTCGACGCCTTCTTCCTCGGCATTCTGCACTTCACGCTGACTGCCGGGCATATTTGCGCGGTCGCGGCGATACAGGCATTTGACGCTTTTCGCGCCCTGCCGCACGGCGGTGCGCACGCAGTCCATTGCTGTGTCGCCACCACCGATAACCACAATGCGTTTGCCTTCGGCATTCAGCTCGCCACTATCAAATTCGGGCACAGCATCGCCAAAGCTTTTGCGGTTCGAGGCCGTCAGATAGTCAATCGCGCGCACGATGCCGTCCGCACCAGAGCCGGGCGCTTTGAGGTCACGTGACTTGTAAACCCCAGTGGCAATTAGCAAAAAGTCATGGTTCGCGCGCAATTGCGAGAACATCATATCCTCGCCGATATTGCAGTTCAGCACAAACTTCACGCCGCCGTCTTCCAGCTGCGCCATGCGCTTCATCACGACGTCTTTCTCCAGTTTGAAGCCGGGAATGCCGTAGGTCATGAGACCGCCACCGCGATCATAGCGGTCATAAACCGTAACTTGCAGACCTTGGCGGCGCAGCATGTCAGCAGCCGCCAAGCCACCCGGACCAGCGCCGATGATGCCAACGCTTTCGCTGCGCTCGATGCGCGCGCGGATCGGCTTCACCCAACCCTGATCGAACGCCATGTCGGTCAGGTATTTCTCGACCGACCCGATGGTGACCGTGCCGTGGCCGGACTGCTCAATGACGCAATTGCCTTCGCACAGGCGATCCTGCGGGCAAATACGGCCACAAATCTCAGGGAAGGTGTTCGTGGCCTGCGACATCTCGTAGGCTTCCTGCAAACGCCCTTCGGCGGTCAGCTTCAGCCAATCGGGGATGTTGTTATGCAGCGGACAATGGGACTGGCAATACGGGACGCCACACTGGCTACAGCGCGCGGCCTGCTCGGCAGCTTTATCACGGGCATACTCAGCATAAATCTCGCCAAAATCTTCCGTACGAAGATTCGGAGGCCGCTTCACCGGCATCTCCTTTTCAACGGAGACAAACTTGAGCATAGGTTGCTTAGCCATAAAAAACCTCCCAAAGGTCAAGAAGAGCCATGTATCCGAGTGTGCTGAGAAAGAAAAGTCAGCCTTGTTGACCTATTTTACGTTTTTCATCCACGCAATGCAATATTCTGAGCCAATATACAGTATTTTAGGTCAGCACGCGTTACCTACTTTCCAATAACCACTTCAAAACCGCCGCTTACACACCGCCACCCGAATCGCTTTAAGGCCATGTATGACACTTTTTCATCTATTCTTGGTTGCCGTGATCCAAGGCATCACCGAATTTCTCCCGATCTCGTCCTCAGGGCACCTGATTTTGCTACCGCAACTGACTGGGCTGCAAGACCAGGGACAGGCGGTGGATGTGGCCGTGCATGTGGGCACGCTTGGGGCGGTGATGCTCTATTTCTGGCGTGATGTGCGCAAAGCAATCATCGGTGTGCCGAAGTTGCTGCGTTGGCAGATGGACGGGCCAGAGGCATGGCTGGCGCTGTGTTTGGTCATCGCCACCATCCCGGCGGTGATCTTTGGCCTGCTGATCAAGCTAACGGGCATCGACGATATGATGCGGTCGATGACAGTGATCGGCTGGACGATGCTGTTGTTCGGCATCCTGCTTTATTGGGCAGACCAACGCGGCCCGGTCACACGCAAGGCCGAGGAATGGAGCCTTAAGCACGCCATCATCCTAGGTCTTTGGCAAGCGGTGGCGTTAATTCCCGGCACATCGCGCTCGGGCATCACCATCACCGGCGCGCGATTCCTCGGGTATGGGCGTGAGGACGCCGCAAGGATTTCGATGCTGATGTCGATCCCGGTGATCTTGGCGTCAGGGCTGGTGCTGGGGGTCGAAGTAGCGGCCGATGCCAATGCCGACCTCGCCCGAGACGGCGCAATTGCAGCAGGCTTTGCGTTTGTGTCGGCCTTCGCAGCGCTGACGATCATGATGCGGCTTCTTCGCAGCGTCAGCTTCACGCCCTACGTGATCTACCGCATCGTGTTCGGCCTGATCCTGCTGGGGATCGCCTACACCTAACCGCGAACGTTCTTGGCCGAATCCTTGATCGCATCATACTGACCCGAGGGGCGGAACCGCCACAGATACTCAGGCAACACAGACTGGAAGGACGTCGGCTTAACGCCCAGATCGGTAAGGCCACGCGCACCGTCAGACACGACATTATCGTTGCGCAGGTTTTTGACCTGATCGCGGGTGATCATGTGGTTGTGCAGGATGCCAAGGCTAAGTTTTTGCAACAGATCAAAGCCAAATCCCATGAGCGACGCGATAGGAAACGGCACATTTACGATCAAGCGACGGCGGTGGATGACGCCCAGCATGTGCTGCATTAGTTCGCGGAAGGTGGCAACTTCTGGTCCGCCAAGCTCGTAAACGCCGGGGGCAGCGGCACCAGTAACGCCAAGAACAGCGGCTTGTGCCACGTCTTCTACATAGACTGGCTGGAAACGTGTGTTGGCCCCGATGACGGGCAAGATCGGGCCCATCCGCGTCATTCCGGCAAAGCGGTTGAAGAACTGATCTTCGGTTCCAAAAATGATCGAGGGGCGCAGGATAACTGCAGTGCTCACATGGGACAGAATGGCCTGCTCGCCCAGCGCCTTGGTGCGGGCATACGCACTTTCCGCACCGGCATCCGCACCGATGGCGGAAATATGGACAAGGCGCGTGATCCCAGCCTCAGCGGCCAGACGTGCGATCCGCGCTGCCCCTTCGTTCTGAACCGTCTCAAACTTGTTCTTCGAGGTCTCTGACAAAATACCGACGCAATTGACGAGCGCATCGGCGCCCTGCATCGCAGCGGCTACAGACGCATCATCGCGCACATTGCATAAAATTGGCTCTACCTGCCCGACGACACCGTAGGTGCGCACAAAGATCGCCTCGTTCGGATGGCGCACAGCAACGCGGACGCGCCAGCCTTCCTTGGCCATCTGGCGCGCGATGTAGCGGCCCACAAAGCCCGAGCCGCCATAAATGGTGACGAGTTTGGCGTTCGACAGGGACATGGCAATTTGCTCCGGTATCACGAGGTTGCGGCTGGAATACCGGGGTATGCGACCTGCGACAAGGCGCAATGCCGTCGCGCCCCCTTGCGCCTGAAATACACCGTTGACACCCCTGCTAGGCAGGACTAACACGCGGCCTCACGACACTGGCCCAGGTGGCGGAATTGGTAGACGCGCTAGCTTCAGGTGCTAGTATTGGCAACGATGTGGAGGTTCGAGTCCTCTCCTGGGCACCAGCTGATCCTTAAAATTCAACATTTACAGTATGTTATGGATCAGAACTGTCCTATTTTTCCAAGCCGTTGGCCAAAGTGGAACACTGACACAGAACACAGCCGATTTTCGAAAGAGAAAAGTCCCAGCATTTCGGATGCTGAGGCTCACTAGTTTCTGCAGCGACACCGCTTGATGACGAGCGGATCGACTTTGAGATCTTAGCCAAAGCACTTTCGGCCCTCGTCTTTTGACGGGCGGCCTTGGTGTAACGGGCGATCTCTTTTGACGTTTTGTGACCCGTGATCGCCATGATCTCCTGCTCAATGCATCCAAGTTCCGCCAAACGGGATGCTGCAGCTTTCCGAAGTCCGTGCGCAGAGCACTGGGGCAGCCCTGCTTCATCGCACCATTCCCGGAACTTGTTGCCAAAACCATTTGAGATAACGGCTTACCGCATTCCGTAATGAGAAAGGATGTTGTCCTCGTCTTCGTAGCGTCAATGATCTCACTAAGCTCGGTGATCAGCGGAATTTGAAGGTGGACCGGTTTCTTGCGACGGTTCTTTAGCTGAGTGAACGCTATCCACGGTGGCCTCAACTGATCGACGCAACACACTCAGCAAACTTCTCTGCTGGGGTTTGGTATTGCAAGGTCTTGCGTGGCCGTTCGTTCAGCTGTCTGGCGATAGCGCTGAGTTTTGCTTGAGAATGAACGGAGGGCTCGGTTCCGCGTGGCAGATATTGTCGAAGGAGCCGGTTGGTATTTTCATTTGATCCGCGTTGCCATGCATTGCCTGGCAGGCGATTGCTTCAGCAATCTGCCGAGAGGGGCGATTGAGGATCGCAGAAGTAGACATCGGCGTCAGTTGCCATGGTCAGGCGCGGATGATCAGCGAATTCTTTGCCGCGATCCCAAGTGAGGGATTTGTAGAGCTCGCTCGGCAATTCCTTGGTTGATTTGATCAGTCCCGAGACAACGCTTTCGGTGTCTTTGTTGGCATCTTTAACCAGCATAACATAGCGCGATTGGCGTTTCACAAGCGTTGCGATGTAGCTGTTCGTGGAACCGCCAATCAGGTCGCGTTCCTATTAGCTGGCAGGTGATGCTTGCATCACCGAGAGGCCAGTGGCCTGAAATGGCGCGATCCTCGACAGATGCAGGCCTTTCGCTGATCGACACAGCATCCTTGATTTGGCCAAGACCGTTGCGCTTTAGACTGGCATGTTTGGAGCGGCGGACCGTGCGTTTGGCACGCAAGTGGTCCAACAATTCTTTTTTCAGAACACCACGTGCCTGTATATTAAGGCTTCGATAGATCGTCTCATGTGACACCTGTTTATGTGCCTCTTTCGGGAACGCGCGTTTGAGCCAGCCTGCTATCTGCTCTGGCGACCATTTGCGCCGCAGATTTACAGACGCTGCGCGGGCCAAAGCTGGGTGGCAAGCCGGCTTACATATCTTAGGGTGCAAAGCCCGATCCCACGCAGCCTGATCCGACACGGTTGCACGATAGCCTGCTGCGCCACCATTGCGTCGAACCTCGCGGCTGATCGTTGAGGGGGCACGCCCTAACTGCCGCGCAATAACACGCAACGAATGCTTCATACTCAAGCCGCGTGATATCTCTTCGCGTTCCGAAAGCTGCAGAGCCGTCGTTGCTCGCCTGCGATCTGGCGGGCGAATGCCACCTGTCGGGGAAATCACCGAGAACACAGAAGATGACTGGCGCTCAAATGCGCGACCAATCGAACTCATCGACTCCCGGCGCTGCCAACGATCCCAAATCTCAGCGCGCTGCTCCGCAGAATATTAGATCCTGCGACAATACTTCATGCACAACACTCCATCTCTTCCAAAAGATTAAAGTGTTGCGTCCACCTGTTGAGACCACCCCAAAAAACGCGCATTCACATCGCGCTGCTTGCCGCGTCCGACACGGTCACAGCTGTCTTGATATTGTCATAGATACCTCGGCCTGGGATGCCACCGAACACACGAAAGGCATGCCAGTGGGCATCAAACAGCATTTCGTGCGTCTGTAACAAATAGGCCCGCACCAAAAATGCGCGGCTGTGTGACAGCTTGATATGGGCCACTTGAAGCTTGACGCGTTCGCCGCCGATCACAGCCCAATCTTCGCTCCAATCGAACTGGAACGCCTCCCCAGGCTGAAAGACCAAAGGCACAAATGTCCCGCGACCAGTTGTTTGTTGCGCGCACTGCCGGTCAGCCTTCCAGGCCCGCACAAAGACTGCGACCCGCTCATATGATCCGTCAAAGCCAAGTTGTACCAAATCCGCATGCATCTGCTTGGCAGTTCGCCGCTTCTTACGTGACTTGCGCTGCTCAATCAGCAGCCAACCCGACAGTTTTTCCACAAACGGATCAAGCTTACTTGGTCGCGTCGGCGTCTGGAAACTGGGCTCTACGATACCAGCCCGCAGATACTTCCTGATGGTATTGCGAGATAGCCCAGTCCGCCGTGAAATCTCGCGGATAGGTATCTTGTCCCGCAGTGCCCATCGTCGAATTACGCTCAAAAATCCCATGTCTATCACTCCAATAACCCCCGACAAATTCCGACAAGGGAACGGTTGCACATGGGTCATTTCTCCGTGACAATTCTGACCTCTACCGCGTCAGTTTTAAGTGACAGCCAACACGTTGATATTCCAGAGCGACCACGTCACGCATTCGAGCCTATTCCCGGCGTTTTCGTGCAATGTCAGACCGATATGCAGGGCCAGACGCGGCTGATCTACTCAGGCCCCAAGGTCAACAACACCCTGCGCCAGCGCATCGACCGCTTCCTGCGCGAGGCGATGTTGCCCGAGACAGATATTTAGGTCCGGTCCGGCCTCATTGTTTCGCATGCGAAACAATACGTCAGCACTGTTGACCTACTGGGCGGAAATGAGGCTCTGTTTCAGGGGATTTCGCACCTCATAGGCGGCATGAAACAGCCCCTCAAACTTATCCGCGATCCGGTCGATCTGGAAATGCCGCTCGGCATAGGCGCGCCCGGCGGCACCCGCGCGGGCAGCGGCTTCGGGGTTTTGCGCGAAATGCAGGGCAGCGCTTCGGAACCCGTCTATATCCTCAGGTGCGACCACGATCCCGGCGCCCGAGCGTTGCACGATTTTCGCCGCCAAGTTCTCGGCAGGTGCGGCCAGCACGATGGGCCGCCCCGCACAGAGATAACTCAGCGTTTTGGAGGGGACCGAAAATTCACCCGCCTCCCGCTCGATCATCGCCAGAAACACGTCTGAGGCCCCCAGCATTTGCGGGAACACCTCGATGGGTTGCAGGGGCATGAGCCGCATCGCGGGCGGCAGATCCGTCGCGCGCGCCAAGGCGTCCGCCGCGCTGCCAGCCGCGACCACCAGCAATTCGTCCGGTGCGCTGAGCGCCTCAGCTAAGCCGATCAGCAGCGCGGGATTATGCTTCATCGCGAGCGTGCCGGAATAGAGGAACCGCGCCCCCTGCCCCAACCTGTGCTCCGCGGCCCACCCGGTATTGCGCGCCATCAAGGGGATCGCGTCCAGCGTGCCCCAATTCTCGATCACCGAGACATGGTCACGGCCCATGCCCCAAGCGCTCGTCCGCGCGCAGAAATCGTCTGTGATGTGGATCACATGATCGGCTTGGCGCATCTGCCGCCGTTCCAGCGCGCTGTAATAGGCCCCGATCCCGTGCCCGATCCCCGGCAGTCTGCGCGCCAGAAGCTTTGCCGCCGCCAGCGAGTAGAAATCCTGACACCAATAGATCAGCCCCGCCCCGGTCGCTTTGCCTGCGCGCCACAGGCTTTCTTGGGCCTCCGTGGGCGTGCAGCCCGATAAGATCACATCCGGTTTCGTGCGCCTGACGAAGGCCTCTAGCGCGCGCCCGTAGGCGACATCGCCGCGCCTGCGCTTGAAGAAGTTGGATTTCGAGTAAGCGATGCCTTGGCCCAACGTTTCAAACCGCAGGCCTTTCGGATCGGTCGGCAGGCGGTGCAGCGCGCCTTTGGGCCCGGTGTCGCCCGCGAAAGAGGCATGGGTCACGTCATGGCCTGCGCTTGCCAGTTGCCGCGACAGGGCGGTGACAAACGGATGGCCCGCGTAATCATGGATCAGCAGTCGCAGCGGCGGGCGGGTCCAGGTCGCGCGGGGATGATGCAGCATGGGCGGGTATCTCGCGGGCAAGGCAGGGGCACGGTCAGCCTAGACGCGCAGGTGTTAACAGGAGCTTAAGCGCAAAGACGGTGCCTAGATAATTTACGTCCGTTTCGGTCCTATTGTTTCGCATGCGAAACAATGCGTCAGTAGTGCTGACCTATTTTACCCATATCCATAGGCGTGCATCCATTGCTGCAAAGGCTCGGCCACCGCAGGATCAGGCGGAAAATTCTCAAAATCCGCCCTGCGTTTTCCGCGCAGCGCGTATTTATCTGCCTCGGCTTTGGATGATCCTGTCCCTGCCAGCGCCTCAATCCGGTAGGTGCGCAGCACGCGCGCCAAAACCGCATCGGGCAGAGCCAGCCCCAGATGCTCCAGCAGCCTACGCCATGCGTCCTCGCCGTCAGCCCCGGTCAAGTCCTCAAACCGCACCACCTGCGTCTCGGCCCCGACCTGCGCCCAACCGTCCAGCACCGGGGCGAACTCGGTCACAAAGGCGCGGGCGGCGTAGCTTAGCGCGCCCTTATCCGTCATCTCAGACATCACCGCCCGGTGCGCCAGCACACTCGGGTTGGGCCGGTGGGTATATCGGGTTGAGGTGATCCAGGATGCCAGAAGCGCCCTGGGATCACGGATCACGAACACTCCGCGCATCGGCCCGTCGCGTTGCCCCAGCAGCATCTCGGGCGTGCCATATCCGGTCAGCAACAGACTGCGGTGTGCCGCCCTGTAAGCCCTCGCCTCGCCCGGATCATCGCGCAGATGCGCCCAGATGAACGGCGCGTGCCCACCGTAGCGCAGCAAACGCGGATCCGACAGGATCAGCCGCACCCATTGACTGGCGGTTTTCCAGACGCAGGCATGAAACAGATGCGGTGGCCCGGTTTGATCCAGCGCGGGCATGAGCCGTCCGGCACTGCGCCTGAGGCGATACTCAAGCGGCCCGTCAATCATCGGGCGCAGCACATCGCGCGCGGTCCTCAGCGCGCCCATTAGCCGCCTTCCTTGCGCAGAAACACCATCAAGGTTGCCCCCATTGCGGGCGGCAACACCCATGCGAGCGCTTGTGCCGCCCGCCATCCCAGCCATGAGGAGCCGAAATAGGCAGGCTCTGACGTCCATGTGTAGGAACAATCTTGCCAATGCGTCTTTGGGAAAAGGCGTCTGAGCGCCGCAAAGCTGTTCAACCTGTAATGCGTCGGGAACACATCGCAGGCCTGCCGATCTGGCTGAAGCCCGCGCAACACCGCCACATGCAGCGCATTCGGCACGAGCGAAGCCCCAAGCGCGATATAGCCCCAACGGTTCGGCGTGCGCGCACACAGCCATCCGCCGGGCCTTAGAACCCGCGTGATCTCGGCGGCAAACACTTCCGCATCCTCCACATGCTCGAACACCGCCTCGGCCACGATCACATCGACACTGGCATCGGGCAGCGGCAAACGCCCATCCGCCCCAATTACATGCGCCTCATCGAGGCCTGGATTGTCCAAAACCACCGGATCAACATCCGCACCGATCACCTTAGCACAGCGCCCGCGATGATCCCTGAGCGCGCGCCTGTAAGGCACCGGATCCTCCAGCAAATACTCGCCCCGCCCGGCCCCCAGATCGAGCACCACGTCGCTCGCCCGCGTCAGCGCCGCGATGCGCCCGTAGAACTGCACAGCCCCGTCAATGGCCACAAACCCCCCGGCGCGGGTTTCGGGATACAGACGGGTGCGAAGGGCGGATGCGGAACTCATGAGCGTGTCGTAGCGCGCAGATGCCAACAAACCCTTAACGGGACTTAGGTCCGGTTCGGTCCTATTGTTTCGCATGCGAAACAATGCGTCAACAGTGCTGACCTATTTTGGGGCGTAAGCCTTTCTTAATGGGTCGCCCCCTAGGATGCCCCCCGAGCGTTTGTGCCGGAGGATGTCATGGCATTTCACGAAAGTTTTAAGGGGGCCCTTGATCCGCCCCAGACCCATGCGGGCTTTGGCGCGTCTGCCTATATGCGCTTTGGAAAACGGACGTTTGATCTGGGTTTTGCGCTGTGCCTTTTGCCGCTGTTGCTGCCCGTGATTGCAATTCTCTGGGCGATGATGCGGCTGTCCGGGGGGCGTGGGTTTTTCGTCCATACCCGTGCAGGCCTTGGCGGGCGTCCGTTTCCCTGCCTGAAAATCCGCACGATGCTGCCCGATGCCGAGGCGCGTCTGGAAGCGCATCTGGCCGCAAACCCCAAGGCACGCACCGAATGGGACCGCGATGTGAAGCTGCAAAACGATCCGCGCGTAACACAGCTGGGATGGTTTCTGCGCAAAACGTCACTGGATGAATTGCCTCAAATCTTCAATGTTTTGCGCGGGGAGATGAGCTTTGTTGGCCCCCGCCCCGTGCCCCAAGCCGAGCTGGAGGCGCGATATGGGGCACGTGTTGCGGTTTATAAACGGCACAGGCCGGGGATCACCGGGTTGTGGCAGGTCTCAGGGCGCAATGATGTCAGCTACGCGCGCCGGATCGTGCTGGATGCGCGGTATGGGCAGATGCAAAGCTTTGGCCTCGATCTGCGGATCATTGCGCGGACGGTTTTGGCAGTGTTGAGGCGGACGGGGGCGTGAGTCCCAGTTGAAATACCCCTAATTTGCGGAGGAAAAACCCTTCCCCCTTGCGATGCGGCGGCCCCGCAGAGGGGTAAAGGCCTGGAGAGGACCCGAGGTGTTTTGAGGATGAGATCCTTTGCGTTTTGTGGGGCGTATCGGTGAGGGCTTTGGCGGACTGCAGCTACGGAGCCTCCGGCGGGGATATTTTCGGAACAATGAATGGGCGGGGTTTTGGAGGAGGGGACGTCTTGGTTCGGGGCGAATCATTACTTGTCCTCCATTTGAGGAAGTCTCTGAGCGCCTTGAGGTCGAAGGTTTATATTAAACAGTGGCTTAAGAGGTTTCATTTCAAGCTGTTTGCTACACTTTGTGCTACACATTCCGGGAGCGTAGTCCTCGGCGGTATAGCCTCCTTCATGGTCTCGACCCGACTGCTGAGACCGGCTCAGCCCGCCTTTGACTTGCACACCGTCCTCTGCACCGTCAGACCTGAACCCTAGATCACCATTGAGAATTTGCAGCGAGGCGGGGGCGTATCATGGCTGGGTTGTTGGGACGGCTGTTTGGGCAGAAGCCTCGGCGGCCTCAGTCTAGGTCCAGTTCCGAGCGCCTCCCCCAGCAGGTGCGTCTCCCTGCAATGCCGCCGCTCACCTATGTCGTGGGCGATATCCATGGCTGCCTTGACCTCTACCTGAAACTTGAAGCGCAAATCATGGCCGAGGCGGGCGAGACACCGGTGCTGATTATCCTCGTGGGCGATCTGGTGGATCGCGGCCCCGACAGTGCGGGCGTGATCAAGCACTTGATGCAGCCTGCCCCGCAAGGCGCCCAGCGGCTGATCTTAATGGGCAATCACGAGCAGATGATGCTCGAGTTCTTCAAAGCGCCCCGCGCCAATATCCGCTGGCTCGATTATGGCGGACGCACCACGCTGACCTCCTACGGGGTGGACGAGTTGCAGATGGGCGGCTTTGATCTGCCCGAAGATCAGCTCGCCCAGAAGATGCAGGCGCTGGTCCCGGCCGAGCATCTGGCTTGGATGCGCAGCCTTCCCGCCGCGATCCGTCTGGGGGATCGCTATTTTATCAGCCATTCGGGGATCAATCCGGCCAAACCGCTGGGCGCGCAAAGCACCCGTGATTTGATGTGGTCGCGCGGTATGACGGGCAGCCCGCCCGAGGGCATCACCGTGATCCATGGCCATACGCCGGTCGAGGCGGTGGACCTGACCGGGCCCTATATCGACATCGATACCGGCGTCTACAAAAGCGGGCGGCTGTCTGCGGTGCGATTGACGCCTGAGGCCGCGCCCACGCTGATCGAGGTCTCCGCCGCGTAAACACCGCGTTAACCCTTCTGCAGTACGCCTCTTGGAACATGGTTAAGATTTTCCAAACAGGATCAGTGCGCAGATGAGGACCGAGACCTATACCCAAGACCACCCCATGCCCTTGGAAGACGAGATTGATCTAGCATCGCTCGCAGCCCTTCTGCGCCGCCAAGCCCGCCTGATTGCGGGCATCATGCTGCTGACCCTCGCGCTGCCCCTCGCCTATCTGGCACTCGTGCCGCCAACCTACACGGCACAAGCGTTGATCCTGTTTGATCCCGCCCAAAAAAACCTGCTGGAGGTGGATCAAGATACCACCAGCGCGCAATCGGACAATGCCCGCATCGAGTCGGAGGTGGAGATCCTGCGCGCCCCCGCCACAGCCCTTGGCGTGATCGAGCGCGCGGGTCTTATGCGCGATCCTGAGTTCGGACCTAGCCCCGAGGACGGGTCCGCCGCCCTGAAATCTGTCGTCACTCACCTCATGAGCGCCACCGAAATCCAGCGGCGCGGGCTGACCTATCTGATTGCTGTGCAGGTCTCCTCCCAGCGCCCCGATCAGGCAGCACACCTGACCAACACCATGGCCGAGGTCTATATCGAGGCGCAGGTGGACGCCAAAATCGCTGCCTCGCTGGGCGCGCGCGACGCGTTGCAGGCCCGGATCGAGGCTGGGCGCGCCGCTGTCACGCAAGCAGACGCCGCCATTGCGCGCTTCATCCAGACCCATCAGGGCGCGCTTGGGGCAGATGCAGCCAGCCCGGATCTGCACAGTCTCATGTTGCAGGCCGATCTGCCACCAGAGAGCCTCGCGCAAGTGTTTGGGCTGGAACAGGAGGCCGCGATTGCGCGCACTCAGTACCACACGCTGCTGAGCAGGTTGCGCGATCTGGAGGCCCAAGCGCGACTGCAAGTGGCCGACAGCCGCATCGTCTCGGCCGCCATGGTGCCCAACACCCCCAGCGCGCCGGACACGCGGCTGATCTTGCTGCTGGGTCTGATCGCGGGGCTTGGTCTTGGCGTGGGTCTGGCGTTTTTTAGGGATTATTACGCAGGCGGGATCACCAGTGCGGCGCAGTTGCGCGATCTGGTCCAGGCTCCGGTGGCCACGAGCGTTCCGTTGGTGATCGGCCCCCCAAACGAGGCGACCTCTTGCGCCGATAAGATCGTGAGCGAGCCGCTATCGCCGTATACCGAGGCGATCCGGCGTCTGCGCGTCAGCCTCGATCACGGGTTTCGCCATCGCAGCGCGCCTGCGGGCGAGGGACGCGTGGTGATGATCACCTCTGCGGGCCCGAATGAGGGTAAAACCGCGCTGGCGTTGGCTTTGGCCAGACTTTACGCGATCTCGGGCAAGAAAACCCTGCTGATAGACGGCGATCTGCGCAAACCCGGCGTGCATGTGCAGGCGGGGGTGCAGCCGCAGTTTGGCCTGCTGGAGTATCTGCGCGATCCGTCCCAGACCGAAGTGGCCACGGGCTTTTATACCCGCGACCCGCAAACGCCGTTGTCGCTGGTGTTGGGGGCTGGGCGCTCGGGCGTGCCGACCGACCAGCTGATCGGATCGCCCACGTTTGAGATGATCTTGCGCGATGTGCGGCGCAGCTTTGACCGAGTGATCATCGATACCTCGCCGCTCATGCCCGTGGTCGATGCGCGCATGATTGTGCATCACGCCGACGCGGTGGTGATGGCTGCGCGCTATGCCAACACCGCGCGGGCCGATCTGCGCGGCGCTGTGCAGGTGCTGGCCGAGGCGATTGGGCCGGACACAGATGTCTATACCGTGCTCAGCCACCAAGATGCGCGGGCCAAAAACGATGGCTATACCAGTGTGGCGGCGCGCGCTTAACCGTTTGTAAACCATTTCTGCGCAGTCTTGTGGTGTCCGGTTTCGGGCCTGCCCTAGATCTGTGAGAAAGCTGCGCCATGGCCAGAATCGATATTTTTTCTGCGCCGCTTATGTCGCGCGCCGCTTACGGCGCCCCTGCCCCGCAGACCAGTGCGGCTTTGTTGCGCAAGGCCAGCGCTCTGGCCCGGCAAGTCCCGCGCAGTTTCGCCTGCCTGCGCGCCACCGATCGCAGCTATGCCAGCCATCCGCCGATTGTGGTGAACTCGCTGCCCAAAAGCGGCACGCATTTGATGATGCAGATCGCCGAGGCGCTGCCGGGGGCCGTGCAATATGGCAGCTTTATTGCGCAGCGCCCCTCTTGGGCCAATTGGCACCGCGATCAGGCGCAGATCACCGCGCGGATCGCAAAGATTGCACCGGGGGAGGTCTTGGGCGCGCATTTGCACCGCACGGATGCGACCGCGCAGGCGCTGCAAAGTTTGAATGCCCTGCATCTGTTTATCTACCGCGACCCGCGCGCGGTGCTGGTGTCGGAAGTGCAATATCTGTCCCTGAGCGCGCGCTGGAATGCGCTGCATAAGAGGTTTGCCGAAGCCGGAGATTTCGCCACGCAGGTTGATCTGGCGATTGACGGCGATGGCAGTGCTGCGTTGCCCGATATTGGCGCGCGTTACGGGCCGTATCTGGCATGGCGCGGCACGCCGAACGTGATGGCGATCCGCTATGACGAGCTGCTCTGCACCCAGCAACGGCGTGGTGTCTTGAAGGCGATCTTGCACCGTCATGCTGAATTGGCGGGGCGATCGCCGGACCCGAGCCTTCTGCCGCAATTGCAGGCCGCGATCCGACCTTGGGCCTCGCATACCTATACCGGGCGCGATCCTGAGCGCTGGCGGCACAAACTGACGCCAGCACAACAGCGTCGCCTCGCATGGATGGCGTGATTGCGGGGGTGCGGCCCCGGATTAGGCGCTGGGTTGCGGGCCATCCCGCGCTTTATCTGCCGATCCGGCGGCGCACAAATCCCGGCACGGTGCTTGGGCTGGAGACCGATCTGGTGATCGAGGGGTTCCCGCGCTGCGCCAACACCTGGACCGAGGCGCTGATCCGCACCGCTGGACCTGATCTGCGGCTGGCGCATCATTCGCACGCGGCCGCCCATGTGATTGCCGCCACCAAGCTGGGCATTCCGGCGCTGGTGGTGTTCCGAGACCCCGATGCGGCGGTGAAATCCTTGCTGGCGATGTATGGCACGCAGGTCTCAGCCGCGGAGGCGTTTGCCGATTATGCGGTGTTCTACAGCACGGTGTTGCGGCTTGATCCCAAAGGCATTTTGCTCGCCTCATTTGCGCAAGTGACGGGTGCGCCTGGGGTTGTGATCACAAACCTGATCCGGCGGTTCGGTTTGGCTTTGGACCCAGACGCCGTGCAGCACAACGCGGTCTTGCAGGTGATGGACGCCAAGGAGCGTCCCTTGGCCGACAAACGCCGCCGCACGGGCAAGGGCCCCACCGATGCCGCGATCTGTGCGCCCGGAAATGCCGCGCGCGCCGCGACCGACGCCAAGGCCCAAGCGGCCGCAGACATCGCGTCGGCCCAAGCGCAAACCCCGCGCATCAAGGCGCATGCGGTTTATGCGCAACTGCACCGGGCTTTCGCGGCATGAGGGCCTCGGCCATCGGCGCCGCCTTCGCCCGCAGCTTCGGCGTCTCGGTCATCACGCGGGCGCTGCAACTGGCCTTGGCGGTGCTGCTGGTGCGCAGCTTGGGCCAAGAGGGTTACGGATTTTATATCTTCGCCAGCGGTGTGGCGCTGATCGGGGGCCGCGTCGGCGCACTGGGTTGGCCCAACCTGATGCTGCGCTTCATCCCCGATTATCAGACGAACGGCGACTGGGCGCGCCTGCGCGGGCTGCTCAGCGCGTCGGTTCGCGTGGTCTGCGTGGGGGGCTTGGGCGTGGCGGCGCTGCTTGTGATCACAAGCCTAGCGCTCGGTCCCGCACACCGCCTGTCACTGGGGCTGATGCTCGGGGCAGCGCTCGTGCCGGTGGTCGCGCTGAACGCGCTCGGGCGCTCGCAACTGATCGCATTGGGGCATCCGGCGCGCGGGCTGTTCGTCGATGGTGGGGCGGTGCCTTTGGTGATGGTGCTGGGGCTTGGCTTGTGGTGGATCTTGGGTGCCTCGGTCACGCCAATGGGCGCAGTGCTGGGCGCGATCTGCGCAGGCCTGCTTGCGCTGGTCCTGGCGATTTACTGGATCCGCCCGCGCCTGCCCGAGACGCTGAGAGCGGTCAAATCCACCCCGCAAACCCGTATCTGGATGGCAATTGCCGCGCCCACGCTGGTCGGGATGTCTGCGAAATTGATGATGGAAAAAAGCGATATCCTGATGCTCGCGCCCTTGGGCAGCCTCTCGGAGGTGGGGCTGTATGGGGCCGCTGCGCGGTTGGTGCTGATCCAAACCATGGCCTCGGTGATCCTGAACGCGGTGATCGTGCCGCGGATTAGCCAAGCGCTGGCGCAGGGTGATCACGCGCGTGCGCGGCGTCTGTTCCTGGGGGCTGTGGGCGTCGCACTCGCAATCTCCACCCCGTTTGCGCTGCTGTTCTGGGGATACGGCGCGCCGATCATGGGTCAGGTTTTTGGCGCGGCGTTCGCCCAAGGCGGCACGGTTCTGGCAGTGCTGGGGGGCGCGCAAATCTTCGGGGCTTTGAGCGTGCCCGCCTCAGCCTTCCTGATCGTGTCGGGCCGCCAGAGCCTGTTTGGCGCAATCACCGCAGGGGCCTTGGCCTTGAACATCGCAGGCAATCTGATGCTGATCCCGGTATATGGCGCGCTGGGGGCCGCACTCGCCAGCCTCGCGTCGATGAGCGTGCTGGTGATCCTGCAAGCGGTCTTGTGCCTGAACACGGTGCGCAGGTTTCCGGCGCGCAGTGTGATGGGCTGAGCGCTGGGGCGCGCGCACAGACGCATCAAGGCGACCGCGCCGAGGATCAGCACCAGATCGGTCAGCCCCCGGACGATGGCTTGGGAGAGTGCGGCATTGGCCAGCGAGGTCAGCGCGAAGAGGGCGGCGATATAGATCGGCGGCAGGAAGATATTGCGGGCGATCACAGGCGCAAAGCTGGTGGCCAGCAGACGCAGCGCATAGCCGAATAAAAGCGACGTGATACCAAAGCCTAACGGGCCGATGTTCATCCAGCCTTCACCCATCACACTGGGGGGACGCCCCGACCGAATGACCGGCTGTCCCATGATCTGTTCGCGCACCTGTTTGCCGAGCGAGATGTCGGGCTTGTCGGGCCAGAGCCTGCGCGGCACAGGCGCGGTGATCCATGTCAGATAGGTTGCGCCAAACTGATACGGCATCCGCTCGGGCACGCCTTGAATAATGTGGGTGGTGCCGATCAAGGACAGACCGTTGCCGCTTTCGCCAAGGGCGATCAGCGCATTCGGGGCCTCAAGACTGTCCGCGCCACCTTGGGACGCCGCACGCAGGCCGGTCATTAGGCTGAACAGCATGAGCGCGGTTGCGGCGAAAACCATCAAGGCGCGCAGGCGCAAGCGCCCGTAGCTGTGCAGCACGATCATCAGGCCGAGCAGCAGAAACACGATAGACTCGCGCGAACTGGCCAGAAACGGGATCAAAGCGGCGGTCAGCCCGAGCGCGCCGAGCATTACCCAAGGGACGCGCCCACCACTGCGCAGGAAGAACGCGAGCGCGCTCAGCAGCAACATAAACGACAGATCGCCCGCCATGCGCAGATAGGACGCGCTGGTATGGACGATGCCCTCGGGCGTCTCGATCTGGATGGACCGCTTGGCCGACAGTGCCTCCAGCCCCCCGGTGGCGCTGAGAAACAGGGTTGCGGCCAGCAGCGACAAGATCACCCCAAGCGCGCTCGCCAGCAGCACGCCGCGCCGGGTGATGGCCAGATCGCTTGGCGCCCACCGCTCTACCGCGACGCGCTTGCGACATGCGCCGTAGCCCGCCCCGATCAACAGCGTGCTCAGCAGATACCAGCCGGCACCTTGGACGAAAGCCCCCAAGGGTTGGCCGCCCATGATGAAGCTGAGGCGATCACTGGCGTGGAACGCGATCAGATAGGCCGGGATGACGGCCCCGATCAGGATGTAGGCGAGGATCAGGGTCAGGGGGTCGAAGAGGGTGAAGGTTTTGCGGGCGATCAGTGGCGGGGCGAGCAGGGCTGCGACGGAAAAATGCGCCAGAGCGATCAGGACGGCGGCTTGGCCGAGCCAGGGCGCGGCGGGAAGTGCTATCAGGCCGAGGCATAGGTTGAGGGCGAGCAGGATCAGGTAGAGGCGGCGCATGATCCCTCCAGTCGTTTGGCGAGTGTGGCGCGGGTTTCCGGGGTCAGTGCCTCGGTCATGGGCCGGGCTTGGGGCAGGGCGCGGGCTTTGATTGCATCCTTTAGCGCGCGCGGGATCAGCGGCTTGAGGGCGTAGAAATAGAGCCTTGAGTGCAGGATTTTTGCGGCCAGTCCGCCCCTCGGGACGAAGCGTTTGCTGGCGGACGCGTTGCGGTGGGTGGTCTCGACAGCGGTTGGGGCAGGCAGATTGAGGAAAGCGCAGACCTTGGCCATGACGTGCGCTTTGTCCGCGATGTAATCCTCAAACCGCAGGATCAGGATTTGCGCCTCGGGAAATTCCGCGCGCCAGGGGGCGAGTTGCCAGTCGTAGCGGCTATAGGCGAGGTAGCTTGGGTCGCTCAGCACCGCGTCGTTCAGCGCGCGATGCTCCAGCCTGAGGCCCCAAAGGTGGTGATACTGGCTGAGAATGCGCGCCACTGGATCGCGGGTCAGGTAGATCAGCCGTAGATTGGGGCCGAGCACGCGTTTGGCCCTTGCGGCAACCCCCTCATGCGTCGGGCGCTTGGTATAGGCGGTGGAGGCCTCGCCGCGCCACATCGCCTGCGCGCCGCCTGCGAACTTCGCGGCATAGGCGGCGCGGCCTGCAGGCGTCTCGGTGGCGGGATGGATCAGATCGTCAGGCTCTTTCTCCGGGGCCATATGGACGCCTGGTAAAGCGGCGAGGTCTTCATACAGCGAGGTGGTCCCCGCCTTCATCGCACCGATCAGCAGCAGGTTCGGCAGCATCTAGCGCACCCCCGCAAACTGTATCTGGAGTTGGCGCAAGGCAGCCCGGTCGCGGGTCAGATGCGCGGCAAAGATCGCGGAGGCCTCAAGGGAGGCATGCGCAAAGCTGTCAGGCTGCGCGATCCAGTTTGTGATCATGGGGCGGGCCGCCTCGACAAACCCGACCTGCGGCAACAGCCAATCGGTGCGCCCGAGCTGATCGGGGATGCAGCCGCGCGGGGTCGCTAGCACCGGCGTGCCTGAGGCGAGCGCCTCGAAGATCACCAGCGGTTGGGCTTCATTGGCATAACGCGTGGGAAACAACAGCAGGTCGATCTCGCTGAGGAACTGCGCCTTGGCAGCGCCTGAGACCGCGCCAAGCCAACACCGCGTTTTCGGGGCCTCAGTGATAAACGCTTTGAGCTCAGCTCGCAAAGCAGGCTCCGCCACGGGTCCGGCGATCTGGACCAGTATGCCGGGATGACGCGTGGTGACTGCGCGGGCGGTGTCGAGAAATGCTGCGATACCTTTGTCGCGGGTGATGTTTGCTAGGAAACCGATACATCGCAGGTGGTTGCGCGGTGAAGTTCGTATGGCGCTCCGCACGATCCCGCTATTGCCCAGGACATGGATTCGGTCGTCCAGCCCGTAAGTTTCGCTCATATGCGTTCCCATAGTTTGCGAAAGCATAATATGCGAAACGTCGTTTCCAAGTTGGGCGCGGAACCGGGCAAAACGCGGATCGTAATCGCGGATATAGCTGAACACATGATGGTGCAGCACGATGCGATCAAAGCGCCGCATTAACCGCGCCTCGGCTGCATTCAGGATCAGACCACGCCCGGCATCGGGCACGAAATACAAGCTGTCGCCGGGCTTTGCCGCTCGCCCAGCCATCCATAACCGCTGCGCCAATCCCAGATGCCGCCAAGCAGGCCACATCTGGGACGCCAACCAATCAGGCTGCGTCACCCCTGCGCCGTCCGCCCCCAACGCGCCAAGCAAATGCTGGCTCACGAGGGTCATCCCATTGACAGGCGGCGGCGTGACCACGGCGGCAAAAAGCCGATGAGCGTGCTGTGCTGCTGTCTCGTCAAATGGCATCGGGGGCGTCCTTTACGGGGCGTAGGCTTCCAGATCGGCGGTGCTGAGCGCAGTTGCCCAGATAACCACCAGATCGACATGACCGGGCACCGGGGCGTCGCCGCCAGCCGAGCGCAGATAGAGGCGATCGAGCCCGCTTGGCAGTCCACCCGCGGTATCGATCTGGGTGGCCGCACCGGGCAGGTGGGCGGCAAAATCATGGGGCGCAAACCGAACCGTGGTCGAGAACGCGCCGCCAGAGGTGACAGTCGGGCTGGCAAAATCCGCCGAGAACCGCACGACATCGGCTTGGCGCGAAATGATCCGCACGCGGCCCGTCGATTTCTGCACCATCAAGGATTGGCGATTGGCGGCATTGCTGTCGGTGCCGAGCTCCACCAGACGCGGAAAGGTCGCGGGCTCGGCCCCGTACTCAAGCGATCCACGCGCATGGACGGTAAAGCCCGCGTCCAGATCGAGGCCGCTCAGATCAAGCGTCCAGCCATTCAGCGCGCCCCCCCCATGCAGCGGCCCGCCTTCGCCGTTCAACACCAGATCCGGGACCGCCCCCGAGGCGGCCGCATAGCCGTGCCACCAGGGGGCGGTGTCCGGGCTGCGCCGTTGGGAGGCCGCCATTAGACCCAGGTCAAAGCCGAGGCTCACTGGATCACCAGCGCATGAATGCCCGCAGCCGAGGTGCCCGTGGCATTCACGCGGCGCACGCCCAGAGGCAGGACCATGAAATCAGGCACTGTGACCCCGCGCGCCTCGCCCGCTTCGGTGACCAGCGACAGGGTGCCGCCGGTTTCCACGTAAAGCGAGACGGCAGTGGTGCTCAGATCCGCCGCGTCATCGGGCGTGACCGGCATGAGGTCGCGGGCAGGGCCGCTGAGGGGGACAAGACGGCTGGCAAAGGGATTGGTCATCGGCGGGTTCCTTTTGGGAGAGGCGATAGAAGCTCGCCGGAACCCTGCCGAAAAAAGGTTAACGCTTGTTAAACACTGCGCGCGGTGGGGGAGGGGGAGGCGCAACGGATAGGTGGTGTAGAAAAGGTCCGAAGCGATCCTATTGTTTCGCATGCGAAACAATGCGTCAGCAGTGCTGACCTATTCTCACCCGCGCCCACCATGGGTTTGCCAATGGGCGTAGGCCTGCGTAATGCCCTCTTCCAGCCCGCGCGCCCGGTTCCAGCCCAGATCGTGCAGCTGCGTGCTGTCCATTAACTTGCGCGGCGTGCCGTCGGGTTTATCCGCGTCGAACACCAGCTTTGCCTCATAGCCCACGACCTTTGCGATGGTCTCGGCGAGCTCCCGGATCGTGACCTCCGCGCCGGAGCCGACATTCAGCGGCACGTCACCTGAGTAGCCTTTCAGCAAGAACACCAGCGCGTCGGCCAGATCGTCCACATGCAGGAACTCGCGCAGGGGGGTGCCGCTGCCCCAGACGACGACCTCGTCTGCGCCCGCCTGCTTGGCCTCGTGGAATTTGCGCAGAAGCGCGGGCAGCACATGGCTGTTTTCCAGATCATAGTTGTCACCCGGACCGTAAAGATTGGTCGGCTGCGCGCTGATAAAATCCGCCCCGTATTGTTTGCGGTAGGCTTGGCACAGCTTGATGCCGGCGATCTTGGCGATGGCATACCACTCGTTGGAGGGCTCCAGCGGTCCGGTCAGCAGCGCGTCCTCGTGGATCGGTTGCGGGGCGTATTTGGGGTAGATGCAGGACGAGCCGAGGAAGAGCAGCTTTTGCACGCCGTTGTCGTAGGCGCTTGTGATCACATTTGTTTGCAGCGTCAGATTGTCGGCAAGGAAGTCCACCGGATAAGTCGCGTTGGCATGAATGCCGCCGACTTTTGCCGCCGCCAGGATCACCGCATCGGGCTTTTCCGCCTTAAACCACGCGCGCACAGCAGCCTGATCGGTCAGGTCGAGCTGATCGCGCGTGGTTGTGATCACATCGCAAGGCTCGCCTGCCAGTCTGCGCACCAAAGCGCCGCCGACCATGCCGCGATGACCCGCGATATAGACGCGTTTGTCGGTCAGATCGAAGGACAAGGCTTAGCCCTCAAGGCTCACGGGCAATTGCAGCCCGTGATCTTTCAGCAGCTTCAGGCGTTGCGCGGATTTCAGATCCTCGATCACCATTTCCGAGCACATCTCTTGCGCGGTGATCTCAGGTTCCCAGCCGAGCTCGGCCTTGGCCTTGGACGGATCGCCAAGCAGCGTTTCCACCTCGGCGGGACGGAAATAGCGGGAATCGATGCGCATGACGACATCACCGGGCTTGACGCTCGGCGCCCGGTCGGAGGTCACAGCCGTGACGGTCGCGGTTTCCTCGACACCGTTGCCAGCGAACTCCAGCTGAATGCCCAGCTCGGTCGCGGTCCAGGTGATGAACTCGCGCACCGAATATTGCTTGCCGGTGGCAATGACAAAATCATCCGGCACCTCTTGTTGCAGCATCATCCACTGCATGCGCACGTAATCCTTGGCGTGGCCCCAATCGCGCAGACTGTCGATGTTGCCCATATAGATGCATTTCTCGAGGCCCGTGGCGATATTGGCCAGACCGCGGGTGATCTTGCGGGTCACGAAGGTCTCGCCCCGGCGCGGGCTCTCATGGTTAAACAAGATCCCGTTGCAGGCATACATCCCGTAGGCCTCGCGGTAATTCACCACCATCCAGTAGGCATAGAGCTTGGCGACGGCATAGGGCGAGCGTGGGTGGAAGGGCGTTGTCTCGCGCTGCGGGGTTTCTTGGACGAGGCCGTAAAGCTCGGAAGTCGAGGCCTGATAGAACTTGGTCGTCTTCTCCAGCCCGAGGAAACGGATCGCCTCCAGCAAGCGAAGCGTGCCCATCGCGTCGACATCGGCGGTATACTCAGGGGCCTCGAAAGAGACCGCGACATGGGATTGCGCGCCGAGGTTGTAGACCTCGTCGGGTTTCACCTCGCGCAGGATCCGCGTCAGATTAGAGCTGTCGGTCAGATCGCCGTAATGCAGCTTGAAGCGGGCATTATCCGTGTGCGGATCCTCGTAGATGTGATCGACGCGTTGGGTGTTGAACATGGACGCACGACGCTTGATGCCATGCACCTCGTAGCCCTTTTCCAGCAAGAACTCGGCCAGATAGCTGCCGTCTTGGCCCGTGATGCCAGTAATAAGTGCGCGTTTCATAGAATGCCCCTGCCTGTCTTGGGTGGTCTGACCCGCCCCCGTATTACATGCCACTGTTCCTATATCGTGAACAGGATGCAAAGGGGTGGGGGTGTTTAGCTTGGCAGATGCTGTTTGAAGGCTGCTGTCCGGGGCTCCGCCCGTGATCGCCTCAATCGCTCCACTGGAGCGTTTGTCGGGCTTTGCCCGAACCGGCGATCACCCCTTCGCACCCTGCCCACGGCTATACACATCCTCGTAGCGCACGATGTCGTCTTCGCCTAGGTAGGTCCCCGTTTGCACCTCGATCAGCACCATGGGCACTTTGCCGGGGTTTTCCATCCGGTGGACTGCGCCCAGCGGGATGTAGACGGATTGGTTTTCGCTGATCAGTTTGACCGTCTCGTCGACCGTCACCTTTGCGGTGCCCTCGACCACGATCCAGTGCTCGGCGCGGTGGACGTGGCTTTGCAGGCTTAAGGCAGCGCCCGGCTTGACCACGATGCGTTTGACCTGAAAGCGGTCGGACAATGCCAGCGTCTCGAACCAGCCCCAGGGGCGGTGATCGCGGGGGAACTCTGTGGCTTGCTTGGCGCCTTTGGCTTTCAGGGCGGCGACGGCTTTTTTGACGTCTTGGGCGCGGCTTGCATCGGCCACCAGCACGGCATCGGGCGTGGCGACAACGATTGTGTTGGTCAGGCCTATGCCGACGAGCTCTAACCCCTCGGCCTCGGACCGCAGCAGCGTGTCTTTGCAATCGATTGCCGTTGCAGGCCCGCCGGTGACAACGCCTGCGCCGCTTTCGCGCCACACCGCGTCCCAGCCGCCCAAGTCCGACCATGCGCCGGTGAAGGGTACGACGGACAGGTTGTCGGCCTTCTCCATCACCGCGTAGTCAATCGAGATGTCTTCGGCTTGGCCCCATGGACCTGCGTCGAGGCGGAAGAAGGTCAGATCACTTTGCAACCCGTCCACGGCCGCTTGCACGGGCGCGATCAGTTGCGGGGCGTGCGCCTTGAACGCGGCGATGATGGCTTTTGCTGAGAACAGGAAGATGCCCGCGTTCCACAGGAAATTACCGCTGGCCAGCATCGCCTCGGCGGTCGCGGCATCCGGCTTTTCCACAAAGCGCGTCAGGGGCACGGGACCGCCTTCGGGCGGGGCAGACAGTTCCAGATAGCCGTAGCCCGTCTCAGGGCGATCCGGCGTGATGCCGAAGGTGACGAGGCCACCCGCCTCAGCCACCGCACGCCCCATCTCAACTGCGGCACGGAAGGCGGCGGCATCAGGGATCACATGATCAGACGGGGCCACGAGGATCAGCGCATCGGGGTCCGTCGCGGCGATATGCAGGGCCGCCGCCAGCACGGCAGGGGCGGTGTTGCGGCCTTCAGGTTCGATCAGCACGGTGCCATTTTCGACGCCGCAGGCGGCCAGCTGCTCGGTCACGATGAAGCGGAAATCGGAGCCTGTGATCACCAGCGGCGCGCCGTAGCCCGGCCCCGTCAAGCGCTTGGCCGAGGCCTGAAACAGGCTCTCGTCGCCCACCAGCGCGGTGAATTGCTTGGGGTAGCTCTTGCGGCTCAGCGGCCAAAGCCGGGTGCCAGAGCCGCCGCAGAGGAGAACTGGGGTGATTGTCATCAAGAAGGCTCCGAACCGAAGGTGTGCACGAGATAATATCTTGCGCGGACATAACCTTATTATCACGGACGTATGTGTGGCGCATCCAGATAGCAATTTTTACATGTTAAGTACTTCGCTTCAACCCAAAGAGCCTCACAGAACCGCGTACGCCCTGTCAAATCAGCCTACAATGTAATCCGACTACGAGCCGTCGTATCGTTACCAGCCAACTACGCGAGTTAGGTTACTGTTCCCGATCGGTTTTGGAAATATTCTACCTGGACCTGTCGCGTTTTTGTGCCGCCCCAAGTGCTCGTTTAAGCCGCCTTCCGTTCGAAGGCGACAGGGCTTTTCCAACCCAGTGCTGAGTGCCGACGGCGTGGATTGTAGAAGCCATTGATGTA